>Ga0123342_1007444_pt1 | contig 14441 bp, 3 predicted proteins | sample Turbeawhitnodule_FD_89960 | JGI IMG/M metagenome (GOLD analysis project Ga0123342, IMG submission 89960) | Root nodule microbial communities of legume samples collected from Mexico - Turtle bean Mexico white nodule | ecosystem: Host-associated > Plants > Roots > Nodule | place: Mexico: Nepantla...
TTTGAGAAATTCAGTTTGACATATTTGATCTCAAGTTTTCAAGATTCACATCAAGCTTTGGATTTTCAAGTGAGAGTGGAATAGGATTGCAATTGTATTCTTTTCAGTTGTACTTTGATCAGGTGTAATCCTTTTCTCAATCTTCTGTATTTCTATTGTTGTATTGCCAATGAGTGTTGTGTGTTCTTGAGGTGTTCAAGATCAATACTCTCGGTGTTGTTTGCCAAAGGTAGTGTGTTTCTTGAGGGGTTCAAGGTCACTACTTTGGTGTGTGGTGTTTGTAATCTAGTTTGATTGCTTAATGGATTATCCAGTGGTTTCTGGGAACTTGACGTAGCTCTTGTTGTAAGAGTGAACCAGTATAAACTGCTTGTGTGCATTTCTCTTTCTCGATCCCTTTTAATTTCTGTTTTTAAGTTGTTTATAATTTTACTGGTATAAACAACCGATTGAATCGAAGAAACAACCGATTTTTTTTTTCTGTGTTTCACTTTAAAACAGATTGTGTTCTTGGTTAACTTGATTCCTCTTCTGGATTTCTTCACTGAGTTTCATTAAACCTTCACAAGTTTTCAAAAATCTCTTATAAGCAATTCACCCCCCTCTTGTTTAAGGTCATATATTCTAACACTATCAAGGATGTTGTGTGAAGAAAATGAGAGAAATTAGTGTTGCATGAAGTGAATTCAAATTATTTTCAAGGATCAAGTTTGTCAGATGATAAAAGAAATATGAAGATATTCAAAACATACACAATGATCATAAAAGGGATGTCAACAACTATATTCTTCAAGCACCTATATAAAGATATGTTTCTAAGAGATGAACAAGAAGCGACACCATTATTTCCAAGTGCTAAAACGATGTTAGATTTTCTCTGTGCCCAAAAGCTTTAGAAGAACATTATTTGTATTCATTAGCAAACTAGGAAAGAGTGTTTATCCTTGTAATCATTAAAAGATGTAATCCATCTCTAGTAAGTAAAATATGTGATCTATTGATCACATTATTAGACAATCCTTAGTCTTATCTAGGAGGGGCTATGTCAAAACAATACTTAATCTTAGCCAAGAGTGACTACATTCCAAAGAATACTCAGTTTTAGCCAAGAGTGTATGCATTCCAAATAATACTCAATTTTAGTCAGGAGTAGTTGAGTTTCATAGAATACTCGAGTTTTTAGCCAAGATTAGTGGAGTGTCAAAGAATACCTGGGTTTAGCCAAGAGTGGTTGGATTCAACTAGTACTTGTTTTGTGCTTCGTAGCATTTTTCTGCTTAGTAAAACTTAACTAGTTTATTAAGAACTAGACGTAGTTTATGATATTAGACAAGTTAGTATGAAAATATTAAGTATTCCTTCTTTCCTTAGTCCATTACATTGCATGTTATTTCTTTTTGTTCTGATTAAGAAAGAAGATAATTTTCTAAAGGATTTTTGAAAACTCATTGAGAGATCGCTTGTCATACAAACTATCGTTTAACTACCAAGTTGTTGGGTTTATTAATGTATAAGTTCAAGAGGGGGGAGGGTGAATTGAGCTTATAAAGTTTTCAAACAGATTCAGGTTTTTAACAACACAGAGCAAAAGAATCGATTTATCTTGGAAAGAACAAATTTATTTTTATGCTTAGTTTATCAGGACAGTGTTTCAGTTATATGCTTTCCAGATATTAAGAGAATTAAGCAGTAAGCAATGTATCACATTAATATGCAAAAATGAAAACTAAGAGCTGAATCAAGAAACAATCTTTGAATATTAAACCACACACTTGAATAGAACTTGACACTTAATTGCCTTTGTTTTAACAGAGAGATTTACTTCTAATACAACCAAATCAGACACTCAGTTAACTATAAGTTATTTAGATCAGTTTTCAGAATATAAAGAACAGTATGAACAAAGCCAAAAAGAACAAATTCAATTTTAATTGAACAGGTTTATTGTCTGACAAGTCAACACAAGAAACCGTAAATGAGTGCAGAGATTAAGAGAGACAGAACACCACACGTTTATACTGGTTCACTCAAATGAGATACATCCAGTTTCACCTTACCCAAGGTGAAATCCACTAAATATAGTACAAAACAATTACACAACCTTAAGTTTCTTGAACCTACAAGAACAAGGCACACCAAGCTGAAAAATACTATTTCAGCACTACCAACACTTCAAGAAACACTATCAAGAAGTGTCTTACAATCACTGTTACAAAGAGAAGAATGATGGAATTGAATACACCTAGAAAGAGAATGCAGGAAACTGAAAAGACCAGTAGAACAGATTGTAGCACACTAGTGACAACATCTCCAGTAAGCTTAGGGCACACAAGAACAAGCACACCTTGATTTCTTTTGGAAACTCTTTCAAGAACACATGCAAATTATTTTCAACTCACTAAAAACTTTTAATCTCTGTTTAAAACTTGTTTGCTTAGCAGTTTTTTCAAGTGAGATGAGTCTCTCTTTATATAAGAAACAATTTATAACAGACTTTCAAAAAACAGTTAAAAAGTTGTTATATAAAAAGAACATGTTGAAAATAAACAGAATAGATTTATTTTCAAAAAAGACAAAGAGAGATTTTCAACTGTTGCAACTCAGTATTTTGATAGCATAAGAAAACGAGCCAAGCTTCTTGGTGCGAAAACAAAGCTATGAAAAAAACTTTAGAAACAAGGCACCAGTTAAAAAAGAATCTATTCTTTTTAAAGAACAACAAATTCATTTTTTGTGCAGTAAAGCATATTTTGAGAAAAGACATGAGAAAATCATTAAGAAAACTTTGTGCTTGATCTTATCACCTTGATTAGGGTCATGAGGTGGGTCACGAAATAAAAAGCTACCTTAAACTCACTCTACCCTATATACAAGACCACCCAAATAGAATTTGACTAGCTTCAAAGCAAAGCACAAACTTTGCTACATCAAACACATATATAGTCTTCAAGGAGCACCACGCATCTTCAACACAAGTATCATATGATACTTTATGAAAATGTTTTAAAATGATTTTAAAAGTAGAATTCAACCCTCCCTTCTTGTGTTTTTCTTGTTTTCTTTAGTTTACTTGTAAGACGACGTGTTTATATACACAGTAGATCATGTAAGATGCAAGTTCTTCATCTGATAAATGATACAACATATTGTAGTCTTTGCTTCGTCCGATAAGCAAAGTCTTGATTAAATTATAAACACACAATCTTAAGCTAGTGTTTTACTTAACGAAAATATTTTCAAGCTTATTCTTTGTTGCAAGGAATGTTTTTGTCTTTACTCTAACAAGATGATTTTCTAAAGCATATGTGAACATCATGATATCTTATGATACGAGTTAAGCTATTTTGTATCAACAACCATCCTAACACAAGCATATGTCAACCTTGGTAAAGTTATCAACCACGAATGGTCTATTATTTTCTTATATTTGCTATCTGACATAGGCTTGATAAGTACTAACGGCTATTGGGTTGTTGCTTGAATAGGGGATAAACATTTAATGCTACATGGAGCACATTTAATGCACCCCTACATTCTCACTCGTTCAAACGCAAGAAGATGGGCATATGAATTTAAAAATCTCAGTAACCAGATAGGCTTGATAAGTACTGACAACTCTTTTTAAACATTTGGAGGGATTCAAAGCCAAAAGATTTCTTCCTATTTAAGAAAGATGATTTCACTGAGTTACGTTTGAAGCGAATCCTGTAAGGATTAAGAAACTTAGGATTTTGCTGAGCTCATAATAGGCTTTGAGCCAAAAGGTTTCAAGGTGAAGAAAGCCAATCCATTGTGCAGATGACAAATCTAAAGGAACTCTGCACTAAACTCTATAAATAGAAAGGTTCTAGTTCATAATTGGAAGGTTGAAACGAAGGTGTACTCAAGGCATAAGAGAACATTCTCAACTGGCAAACAACATTCAAGAATCCATGTCCTTTGTTGCAAGTTGCTCATGCATGAGTTTCAGTGTAAACTTTATCATGAGTAGCTAAATTTATCTTGGAGAACAATGTAATATTTCTTAAGTTGTTATTTATGAACGCTTGTTTAAGTTTAGTTCGTATGATTTGATTGAATGCTTGATGCTTGATATGTAAGGAATCACCATTCATGCCTTTAGAATGTGAATGATGTTGGGAAACACGTTCATTTTTTTGAATTATTTCAAATAAACCAAGTATGTAAATATCTAGGAACGAAATTGAGTATTTGGTTTGAACTGTTGCATCTTAATGCAAAAATAGGCTAATTGTAGGTCAAAGAATTTATTATAATAGTCTGTTGTTCTAGATAACCATGGTTAAGGCATTAAATTGGTTTGGAAATAAGGAACAATGAACTTGAAGAACAAAATATTTGTAAGTAACAACAACAAAAGAGATTTACATAGTGACTCAATCCCAACATTTGTTATGAATGTCTAAACTTCTCCCTTTTGCATCTAGTTTCAATCTCGCTATTTATATTGTCTAAACTTTATCTAATATATTTATTAAATATCACTTATGCAAACCAAAAATCATTATATCCTCACTTCACTTAGAAAGATATTACTATCTCGGTTATATTTAGTCCCTTTCGATGCGAAAACTCCTCTTATTTGTTGTACTACAATTGACTCGGTCCGATTGCTGAGAATATTAATAAAAATCACCTTTGATTTGTTATTAGTCAAGAGTGACTGAATTCCAATTACACTTGGGCTGTTTTAGAAAAAATAATTGAGGTCCAAAGCATGTTGTAACTTGCAACACTAGTTTACAAAGTGGAACTTGACCAGTTGGTCAAGAATTGGATGTAGCCTGTGTTTTTAGACAGACTAGTTGATAACGAATTGAACATAGCCTGTAAACCACTATAAAACTCTAAGTATAAATCCTTCTTTTCATTTATCTCTTGTTCATTACATATTATTGTTTTGCACTGACAAAAGAAGGAGAGATTTTATGAACTAAGTTTCAGAAAAGGTTTTGACTAATCATTTGTCAAATAAAACTATTGCTAGTCTGGACATCATCAAAGACTACTCTGCAAAATTTTTGAAAAAGTTTAAATATACAATTCAACCCTCTCTTCTTGTGTATTTAAAATCACACTTAATAAATCCTTCCAACCCATCCTTAAAATCATTTTAATTTAATTAAAGTTATATAATTTCATTTTCGTAAAGGGATAAGATTTTACACCTGCTCCATTAAATTGATCATAACTCCTTTGCTCTAAACCCATCTCAGCCAATACTTTCAGGATTAATTATCATATTCACCACCTAATGATTCAAGGTTTAAGTGTGCATCAATCACAATATTATTTTACATTTAATTCAAGTCATATATGAACAAATGTAAGAATTAAAACTTAGATGTTATAAAATTCATTTTACAAAACCACTGAAGTTACATTAACCCTATAAAGTTGATTGTCATGTAGTTTGCTCGAACACTTAATTGCACATAAATAATACTATCATCGCAGCCATACATAAAGCCATATATTCTATATTAGCACTTATTTCCAATGTTCATAATCCTCCCATCTCACACATGAAAATCCTATAGAAACTTAGGGATATCTACATTCCTTACACATCACAGATGTAAGATAATTCCTAGGAATAATGATCACTATCAAGCTTCCAAACACTACTCACAAACCAATAACATCACACTAAATTGCAACATCATAAACACTCTTATTTACTTAAGTTAACCATTAGCTAGGGTGGGTTCTAAAAACTACACCCAAACTTAATTAACCTTGAGTCCATCTTAATTGATTCCATGCATAATATTTTACATTCTTATAAAACTTATTCTTAGTTTACTTTAATGAACCCACATTAATAATAAACTATATTCACGCCTATTTAAACGAATTAACCTTTATTATAACCTTTTTGTTTAAATAAAACGGGTTTTTGTTTATATTAATTTGATTCACTTCATAGTCCCTAAAATGACTGTTTAATTCATTTTTATAAGCCTCTATATTAATATTTAAAATATTTTCTCTAAAAAAATGATTTCCCTCTGTAAAAATATTTCTTATTCTTATACAAGTATAAATAATGACAAATTACATGTTCCGATAATAAAGTTTGTTAAGTAAAGTTATTTATATTTGAAATCACTTTTACCAGCATAATTTTGAAATAATCTAAAATTTAATTATTTTAACTTAAAAATACTTTATTCCTAAATTATTTTAATTAATGTTTTTATTCTTTATTTTAGTCATATGAACTGCAATTAGTTATAAAGATGACAAGAAATTAAAATTGGACAGAATGATACCCCTATAATATATTTGGAAAAGTTTTAACCTATTTTTAAGCATGTTATTCCAAGTATAATTTTTGGCTTTTCTTTTTTGCAGCCCACAATTTCTTAGCGGAACCCCATGATTTTCAAAATAACACATTTTATCCTTCTTTAAACAGATTATCTGTTTTGGAATTTTTTGAAGCACGCTTTGAATGGGATTTTTGGAATCAGAATTTCTTGAATGTACATTCTGGAACAATTTTTTTGGAATAAATTTTCAATTTTTTTCCATAATATGTATAATATTTTTCAGAATATGTTTTCCAAAAAGTTTTTGATAACAAACTTTTCCAAATAAGCTTATTTTTGCAACACATTCCCTCTCTTCTTCGGCAACAACGATCGTGCAGCAGCGACAATAACAATGAAAGTGATGGTGTAGTGCAATAAGAGAGGGTATTTTAGTCTTTCTGTATTAAAGGTGTGAATTTAGTTAGTAATGATGGTGGTGTAGGAAGCGAAATGTTTTAATTTACAAGGTTAGAAATTGCTCATTTTTAAGTATTTATAACTTGTAAATGTATAAAAAATATATGAAATATCATTTGCACTTTTCCGGAAAGATTGAGCAACAAGTAATCCCAATAGTGTTTTGCCACTCTCAGCGTCTCAACACCGAACCTTGCGGTTGTGGACTCCTTCTCCTTCGGTTCCGAGTATGTTTCTGTCACACCTTATACACTTGCTTCCTTTGGGTTTTATTTCGTTTCCACTCGTAGTAATCTAACAAACTTTTGCATCACATGCCATCCATCTAACAATCACCGAATCCAAATTTTAGATTAAGGCATGATTCAAATGCTGTAGTTTCCTCTCGAACAATTATGTTACCGCGACTCAGAAGTGAAGAAAATCTTTAGAACTTTCTCTAGCAAATCTGAATGCCTTCTGTGCAATTTGTCTTTTTAGTTTCTTTTGAGTAACTATCTACCGACTTTGCGATGAGTGATTTTCTGAAGGAATTCCACTCCAGTTCCACTTGGACAAAGGACATTTGGTTGTTCTTTCTGTTCTTGAACAGTCAACTGAATGTACACTTGAAAGTGTCTAATTCATCAAGTTTATGTATTTTATTGTGTGTATCTATCTATCTATCTATAAATATATATGTTAAGATATATTTAAGAGATTAACCTTGTTCAATAGATGCGATTTTGAGGTGAGCCAACACCAACGTGTTTTCTTGGCGGCCTATTTATGTAGTCTTGAATAAAAGGGGATTTAAGTCCTCTTCTTACTTGGGAATTTTGAATCCTTTAAAGAAAATGAGTTTTTCTCATGGCAGGGTCATAATGAGACTGAGAGATAGACATAAACCAAATCCGTAAGGTAATCTTTGCAGGGCCCTTCTCAGGAATGTGGGTCTGCCTGTACAGTATATTGTTTCTGTTTCTCTCTTGACGTGCGCTCAAATAAATGGAACTGAATCTTAGCAAAACCTAACTGTTTGATTTTAATGATCTGGTTTAACTATTTGAAATAATGTTCTTTATTCATCTAAGACCTGAAACTTCTTTTGTGTTAATTATTGATGTTTGAAAGAATAGCCCAGTCTTCACCTTGCTTGGTATAATCCACATTGATAGTGATGGAAAAGGCCCCTTCAAAATTTCAACTTCACATTTATATTAGTGTCATTTGATAGATACTTTTCTTTATTCTGAGTTAAAACAATTGTAAAAGTGTTAAACAACCTTTCAATTTCCTTTTTTTACCTTAATGATTTTGGTTGCGGATTATTAACTATTACCCTCTTTTTTTTTTTTTTTTTTTCTTTTATTCACACATTTTTGTGCATGGGCATAGGCTTGGGCATGAACGGGGCAGGTGGTTGGGGAATTTAATGGCATAGGAAAGCTAGGTTTTTTAGTTCGAATTTTGAAGTGAGGGGAAGATGACTATTTGTTACCGGATAGATTATGCTTGTTCTTTGCGAGGTTGAGGGCTATTTGAAATGTTAATTAATGAGTTTGGTCTGTTGTCAATGAAAGCTATTAATACTTCGTATTCACATTTTATAGATTAGTTAGTAGTTTTCAATAATTTTTTTCTTGACAAACCCTTCGCAGTCCTCACATCCTACTCACAATAAGAAGCATCTTGTATTGGGTTACACTTTTTTCAAAATGAAAAAATTGTTTTTTTGTGATGATTCTCTTAGCGTTTGTCATCTATGGTTAACTTATGTCATTGAAATTTGAAGACAATATCTATTACTATCACCAATTGCAATTATAGCAAGGAGGAACTTTTGACTTGGCAGAATAACTTTATATGTTTTATGCATGATGTTTTTGGTCTGTTGTCAATGAAAGCTATTAATACTTCTTACTCACATTGTATAGGTTAGTTAGTAGTTTTCAATAAATTTTTTCTTAACAAACCCTCCCTAGTCCCCACATCTTACTCACAATAAGAAGAGCATCTTGTATTGGGTTACACTTTTTTTCAAAATGGAAGTTGCTTTTGTATCTATCTGCCATTTTGTGGTAATTCTCTTGGTGCATGCCATCTATGGCTAACTTATGTCATTGAAATTTGAAAACAATATCGATTACTATCAGCAATTGAAATTATAACGTGGTACTTTTGACTTGACAAGATGCCTTGATATGTTTTGGGCATGAAAGTTTAAAACATGTAAAATACTATTGTATGGGCCTACGCCTGTCTCTATGTAATGCAATGTACATTTATATATAATATGTTTCTTTGTTGTGCTTGTAACATAGAAGGGTTCCATCATATGGCTATCTATAATTTATTTCTACATGGCTAGTTGAATCCTTGCCTACTTGATGGACTCACTATCCATTGACGACAATTTTTTTTCCCAAAAGTCATGTTTCTTTTTGGTTTTTGGCACCTCTCATTGCCATGCCTCTCTTTTATGTCGTTTTACACCATTTTTGCTACTGTTGTCATTGTCAGCTTTCTGACTGGCAACCCCAACATTAGATTTTACTTGCTCATGTGAGCGCTGCATTGTTAGACTCGCTACCATTGGAGCAGCTACACACCCTTATGTTCACTTGGAAGCAGGTGTGCTTCTCTCTTTGTTTGTTACTAGCAACGTGGTGGCATGTCCAACCCTATTTCAGTTGATCTCCTCTAGTAGATCTCCTCTGATCTGGTCTTGTCTTCGTGGTTGGGACTTGTTTTATGTATCTCCTCTCTTTTGGGAATGCTTCTTCTCTCTCCTGTCGTTTTTTCCCTCTCCACATTCCCATGACTTCTTTTCTTGGTGCTAGGTTTGAATAGATTAACTTATGCATTATATTACCTTACCTATCTGACCTGTGTAGGTTCATTGTTACTCTTTTGTATATATTTGATGAAAGAGTTCATATAAGTGAATGAATTGGCTAAGAGATGAAATAATCTCTCTTAAGCACTTTTTTCGTATTTCTCTCTCAAGTTGGTATCAAAGCAAGTCGTCGATCTTGCTCTGTTTGTCACTATTTGATTTGTAGTGGGCCACTTCTGCCCTTTCTTTCTGATAATAACCTAGTTGTGTTTGTCTTGTTGAGCAGTGCATAAACCTATATTCACCATTACCATCACCATCCACTGTCACTGTCCACCATCATTGTCTGACATTGACAACCAGAGTTTTCTCTGGCCAATATCGGATTTGGAGCACCACTTTAAGAAATGCAGAACCTAGTCAGCCTTGAAGGACCAATTCCTCCGCACGTGTTGCCATGCATATCCTTTTTTCAACTAATTTAAATTGTATCGTCAATGATAGACTCATGGGGTGAGTCAATGATAGACTCATGGGGTGAAACAAAGATTTTGCTTATGCGGACTGGTCCGTAGGCTCCCTAGCCGATCATTATGCAGAGAGGGATAACAAAAGTAGCTTGCAATTCTTATGTGGGGTGGGCTGGCCCGACCCTCTTTTGTGGGCTAAATGCGGGGTAGGCCAGTTTGGATAGCCATCCCTAAAGGGATGCTGTGGAAATAGAGGAGGACAAAGAGGTTTTGAATGCCCTCAATGCTCTTATAATAAGAGAATGAGTCATACTCAGGAAAACTACTTCTCGTTACATGGCTTGCTAAGTCAATGTCTCCAAATCTAAGAAGGTAAAACCAATGTACCCAAGCATTATCTTCCACCCAATCCGATTTGTCAAAAACTTGCATTTCTCAAACAATATTGTCTACTCTTTATCAACATCAGACTATATTTACAAAAATTGTAAAAGAATTTTTAAAACATAGTCTTAGATATCCTAAAAGAAATAGGTATGATTGATCATAGGCCTGTGGATAGTCCAATGAATCCAGATAAAAAATTAATGGTAGAACAAAGAGAACTTTTCTCAAACACAAATAGATACAGAAGACTTGTTGGAAAACTTTTTTATGTCACTATTATTAGTCTTGACTTGTACTTTGCATTTGGAGTGGTTAGTTAGTTTATGCAGGCTCCTCATCGTTATGGACGATTCATGATTTGCTATATGAATATAAAGGCTCCAAGACATTACTATATGAGGATAAGGAAAATACTTAGGTGACTAGGTATTAGGTATTGTCATGCGGATTGGGCAAGAATCTTATATAGATAGACGATCCACGATTAGATTCAATGTAGGCAATATTGTTTGAAAAACAGGAAATAGAATGTGGTTCCTTAATCTAGTGTTGTAGTTGAGTATAAGGTGATGACTTCATTCACTTTGAACTTGTGGATAAAACAATTCCTTCAAGAGCTGAAATTTTGTGAAATTCAGCAAATTGTGTATATCTTTGATGTAAGGGTTCCTATAAATGAAGGGATTGGCAAGAGATGAAATAATCTCTCTTAATGACTTATTTCATATTTTTCTCACAAGTGTAACTTTAAAGAGAGTTGTCGTTTATCCTTACTCTTCATATTCTTTTACTCTTTTTAGAAATTGGATTTAGGCGTAACTTAGTTGTACAAAATTGTCTTATAAGATTTACACTCACTTATATACTATAATTGAGTCATATCTCTAGTTGATTTGGAATCTTCATCATACCTCTTCATGTCGAGGATTGCACATATTGAGTATGAGACTGCAATTTGTAGGCAGTCAAATAGCGAATGATACAATATGTTCAATAAACTTTGTTAGGATAAACTTTAATATGACTTAGAAAGTGTTGGTTTTGCATGGTTAATCCACTTTCTAAGAACTCTAATGATTGAGATTAAGTTAGATTGAAAGAAAATGAGTGTGAATAAAACGTGACTTTCTTAAAATTATTTTGGAAGTTACTTAATTCCTTATATATATATGTGTGTCTGTATGTAAATACATTACTCATTTTGGATGTAACTTTCCTTGATCCTGTACTGTAAGTTTACTCATGAAAGAGGAATATCCACTAGTCATTTTTTGTTCTCTGCCTCATCATTTTTCAACATTTTAGTGCTAATTAAAAGTAAGCATCCAAATTTGAACCTTGAAATAATATTTTATATACTTTGTAATGTCAGTAATTTATGAGATGTTTTTCATCTAAAATCATTATATGGCAAATGACCTGCTTCATCTTACATTACACCCTCTTGTTTTTGCAATTTCTGTGTAATTTACTTTTAACTAGTAAAGACGTGTTACGTTTGAGGAGGGGTGGAACATCTGAATTTGTCATAATAATTTTCACTCAAAAATCTATACTGGAGCAAAGGTCGTTAGTTTTCAGGTTTTTATCCTTTTTATTAAATATGCTTTTTTTCAGAACTAAGCAGCAAGCATGGCTGTTTTTCTTCCTGCCACAAGAGAGTCAATTATTCAGGCACTGCGAGCCTACCACCCATATGATACCATATCCTCTTTTTATCAGATACTTGAGGATCCTTCTTTTGCCCCGTATGCTTTGAGCATGAAAATGCTAGCCATCAAAAACCTCATTGAGGAGTTCATGGAAAGGAAAATGCCAGAGGATCTGTTCCACCTTTTGACTCGGTTGAGGCCTTTCTTTTCCTCGGTTCCAAACGTAAAAACGGCAAAGATTGTGTGGGACGTAATTGATTCTCTTGGTAAAATGCCAGGGACTTCTGATCTACAAATTGAACTCTGCAGAGAAACGGTGCAATGGGCTCGTGCTGAAAGGCGTACCTTTCTGAGGCGGCGACTTGAGGCAAGACTTGCTGCACTACTTCTGGAAGATAAGGAGTACTTGGAAGCTTTGACTCTCCTCAATGGCCTGGTCAAGGAGGTTAGAAGACTAGATGACAAGCTTCTACTTGTAGAGATACACTTGCTTGAAAGCAAGCTACACTCTTCCTTAAGAGACCTTCAAAAGGCAAAGGCCGCCCTATTAGCTGCAAAAACAGCTGCAAATGCTGTTTACCTTCCTCCAGCTCAACAAGCTGCCATGGATTTTCAGAGTGGGATTCTTCTTCTCGAGGAGAAGGAATACAGAATTGCAGATAGTTATTTCTTTGAAGCTTTTGAGTCTTTCACTGATCTTGAGGACCCTAAGGGGGTCCTTAGCCTGAAATACAATCTGTTGTGTATGATAATTCTGGATGAAGCTGATAATGTGGCCGATATAATATCTAATGATGTTGACTACCACAATCGTGGACCCGACTTGGACGCCATGGAAGCCTTAGCAAATGCTCGTAACATGCGATCTCTGAATTTATTCGAAATCGCTTTGCGAGATTATAAGGCTCAGTTGGAGGGAGATCCAATTGTCCACAGACACCTTTCATCCCTGTATGACACTCTTCTGGAAGACAACCTTTGCAGATTGGTTGAACCTTTCTCAAGGGTTGAGATTGCACACATTTCTGAACTAATTAAACTTCCTGTTGATCATGTGGAGCAAAAGTTGTGTCGGATGATTTTGGACAAGAAGTTCACCGGGATAATGGATCAAGGAGCTGGATGCCTTGTCATATTTGATGATCCCGAACTGCATCCTATATACCCTGAAACCTTAGTAACCATTCTTGACGCTGGGAAAGTCGTGGACAGTCTTTATGCTAGGTATGCCAAGTTAATTTCATGACCTCTCAATCCCTCACTTCATTTGTACTACAATACTTTCCTTACATTCTCTTTACAATCAGTACGATATCAATTTCTAATGAAGTTTTTAGGAATATTTTAAAGGACCAATCATAGTGTGCCATAATGTTTTAATTATATTAATAGTTAGCTAAATAAATAATCAAGGACATTTAAAATCTTATTTAAAAATATAACGCAATAATGATATAACCTTCCTCTCAAGTTTTCTCGTATATCCTCTGTGGTATCTCCAAAGATCCTTAATTCCCATGAGCACTTCAATAATCAATAATTTCATGTGCTATCATTGAATACACAAGTATAGCTACCATCACCTCATGTTCCTTTAAAGTACTATGCACGTCTATAAAGTGACTTGAGGAGAAAGTTTAGACTTGATCAGTTTGTTGTTGATTCCACGAATTTTGTTGCATATGACATAAATTTAATATAAGTTTTCCCATATGAATCATTCCAAACATGTGAGTATAATGTGTGCCTATGCATTAGGTTAACCCATTAAATTAGTTTTTTTTCCACTATATGACGCTTAAACACTAATATAAATCACATCTAATAATTTGTTTATGGAGGAATCACATTTTATCAAATTATTTAAATTAAATACATATAAATCAATTTACAGTATGTGATGTGTCCATGATGTATCATGCAAGAAAGGATAAAGTCATGTAGATTTAAAATGTTTTTTTACTCTTACGTGTTTGAAATAATTTTTCATCAGCAATGAAAAAAAAAATCATTAAAAAGGTTCAAAGATCCATTGGAGAAAGGTTAGCGGTTGAGCAAGCCTTTCCTTAAGGATCATTCACTCGGATTGAAAGATAATGATTTATAAAAAAAAGTTGCATTTGTTTCAATTCAATATCAAAGAAAAAAAAGGCGCTGATTTGTGGGATATGAAGAAAATGACTGACCGCAAATATGCGAAGAAAAGCAGTGAATTCTGAAAAGGTTAGGTAATATAATAATATAATAATAAACTAATATATTTATATAATAATTTAAATGTATTTATAAATAATAATAAAAGAAAATAAATTAATAATATAAATATAAAAATTATAAAATAATAATAATATACGTAAAA
>Ga0123342_1007445_pt1 | contig 14439 bp, 15 predicted proteins | sample Turbeawhitnodule_FD_89960 | JGI IMG/M metagenome (GOLD analysis project Ga0123342, IMG submission 89960) | Root nodule microbial communities of legume samples collected from Mexico - Turtle bean Mexico white nodule | ecosystem: Host-associated > Plants > Roots > Nodule | place: Mexico: Nepantla...
ATGAAAAGAGTTTAACTTAAGTTGGGAGTATATGCAGATGAGTTAAATAGTTTGAGAAAGAAGTATGTGAGTGATCCTAAATTGCAGAAAATAGTGTAGTAAAAAGTTTTACACGTTCTATGGTTGTGATGAGTATTGTTACTTTTTGTCTTTTTATTATTATTCTGATTTTACCTTAAGAGTGGTCCTCTTGCATAAAGTGGCATGTTGTATGAAGGGTGGTGTGACAAAAAGGGTAACTACCTAACTGGAAGGAGCACATAGCGTGTGTGTTTTCAGTGTAATAGAAAAAGTTACAGCCCCTGTTATGTAAACATTGAGTGACAGAGTACAAGTCCAATGCGTTGTAGTAGCATTATTTATGGCTTCATAAAGAAGCTAGTGGGGTTAAACCCCCACGGTAACGTGCATGCTTCCTTATAGCTACAAAGGTATATGCGTGCCCTTTATTACATGTTGGGACTGCATCACCCATTTGCATATGCACACTCTTTGGGTTTAACTACTGTTTCTGCTAACCACTTTTCACATATACATGGTGTGCAAGTGCAAAGAGAGAAGTACAGTGTGATTTTACCTGTTGACGATTTTAACCTATAACAATTTCAAACAAAAGATTCTCAAGACAGAGGTTTAGGGCGCGCGAGCACAAACCTTAAACAACCTTGCGCGGAGGCGGCAATGGCGGACAGAGGAGTGAGCATTAGGGTTTCGTGAAGCTCAGCAGAACAACCTTACACGGAGGCGGCAATGGCGGACAGAGGAGTGAGCGTTAGGGTTTCGTGAAGGTCAGCGGAACAACCTTGCGCGGAGGTGGCAATGGCGGACAAAGGAGTCAGTGTTAGGGTTTCACGAAGGTTGCTTGACGGTTTCGTGAAGGTCGCCTGAGGGTTTCGTTAAGGTCGCGTAAGGGTCGTGAAGGTCGCGAAAAGAGTTATCAGAGAGGGGGAAGAGTGGTGGAAGACGCTAGAAGGGGGAAGAGTGTTATCAGGGAGGCACCTGGTTTCAAAAACAAAATTAGTTTCCAACAAATTAAAAAAAATGAAAATAAAGAGAAATGGTGTAGGAGGGAAAGCAAACGCGGGAATTTGATTCTGAAGGATAATTATGGCAGTTAAAAATGCCATATTCTAAAAGATCATTGTGGCGGTTACTAAAATGTCGTATTATACGACAGATTGTGGCAGTTATTAATAACCGCCATATTAAAACCGCCACTTTATACACGTTTTTTTGTAGTGTTTTTCAAACTAAGTGAAAAACAACATGTTGTTTTGTCGAAACAACCGATTTTTTTACTCTTAGGTGTTTTTGAAAAGGTTGAAAACTGTTTTGGTTGGTTGACTTGCTGTCAAACCAAAACAATCGATTGTTTCGTGCTTTCAATCGGTTGTTTGTTTGAAAATCCTAACAAAAATTTTGTTTTGTTAGTTGAATGTGCTTTAAATGTTTTTCAACTGAGTACGCTCCTTTATTAAAAGCTTTGACCAATCTTTGAAAGCTTTAAAAAATTTGTTTATGTTTTATAACAAACAAGAAAAACATATTTGAGTTTTTCAGTTGTGAGAAATTGCTTTCAAGTTTTGAACATTCACTTTTCAGCTTTGGTTTTCTCAAGAGAGAGTGGAATAAGATTACATCTGTATTGATTTCAGTTTATTTTGTAAACAAGTGTAATTCGTTCTGAATACTTTGTATTTTCTGGTGTTGTAAGCCAAGGAGTGTTGTGTGCTCTTGAGGTTGTCAACATCAACGTTCTTGGTGTGTGTTGTGCCAAAGGAAGTGTCTTTCTTGAAGGGTTCAAGGTCACTTCTTTAGTCGTTTTGTGTGTAATTTGTATTTGATTGCTTAGTGGATTGTCCAGTGGATTCTGGGGACTGGATGTAGCTCTTGGTTTAAGAGTGAACCAGTATAAATTGTTTGTGTATCTCTTTCTTCCCTTAAACTCATTTAAATTCCATTGTTATTGCCTTGCTGGTATAAACAACCGATTGTTTTTCTGGTGTTTTTCTGTTTTGTGCTTTATATCTTGGCTAACTGAATTTTTGATTGAGTTTCATTCAAAGGATTTTGTTCTAGCTTAAAAAGTTTTTGAAAACTCCCTTTAAACAATTCACCCCCACCCCTTCTCATGTAAGGCCATATATTCTAACAGATCTCACCCATGGAAAATGATATGGTTTAAGTTCATTTGTTTCCTAAATCAACTCCAATGCTAATTATCTTCTTATTCTTACTTCCACAAATTTCTTTTAAAATTATTATTTAAATAAAAGAAAAGTAAATATTATGTTGTTTTATATAACTTTGCTAATGGTGTGATGCTTATAGATATCTTCGTATATGAAGAATTGGAATCATTAATTCTTTTGGAGTACAAAATATTAAATATATTAATACTAATTTTTTATATTAAAATTAGATAATAAAAAATGGAATCTTGATTTTTTATTAGTATAAAATATATTTACAATTGAGCTTGGAATATTCTAACTCATTTATAAACTATGTACATCAAGATTGATAGATTTTTTTATTGATAAAAAAGAATAAAATAAATAAAAAACACAAATTCAACCCATATATAAACTAATTAATATCAAGGTGAATAGTGAAAACTACCAAATACTCTTACATTTCTATAAACCTCACAAAAATTTACTTGTAAAATGAGGTTTGCACCTATTTATATATTATAATTTTGTTATATTTCTATTTTATGTGAAAGATCTTCAACATCCCATGTGAGATTAGATATTTATGGATGGTTCAATATGAACCCAATAGCCCCAATGAATCTCACTATGAGATTAGATATTTATGAGTGGTTCTACATGAACACAATAAAAGTGACACAATAACCCTAAAGAATAGATATCTTTAATATAATTTTGATATCATTTTAGTAAGTGGATTTACGTCGAACTCTGTTTCACAAAGCCAACTCATAAGATACGGTCCGCATCTCACTTATATATATATATATATATATATAATTTAGTTAGGTATAATTACCTTATTGGTCCCTATATTTAGGATCAATATTCAATTTAGAACAATTGTTTTTTTTAAAAATCAATTTGGTGCCTGTGTTTTTTAAAAAGTACCCAAATTGGTCCTTTCCATTAACTTTCCCCCAACGACGTCAAGTGTTGTTGATGTGATAAACAGAACAAAAACACATCGGATTGGGTGTAGTGTGAGGTGGCAAGTTGAGGGGTTTTGCAGAGATTAATAAAGTTCAACATTATGGGTTTAGGGTTTCTTCCATTTAAGAGATGCTTCAAAGGAAGTTTTACTTTCAATGTAGGGATCTTCCAGTACCTGGGTGGGATCTCTCTGGAATTCATTTTGATATGGAGTTTCTGCATGCAAACACGAAAAGCTTGCTTGATAACAATCTGCAGGACGGTAACTTCATTTTGCCAAGGAAAAGAAAGTTGTGGTCATTGGTGGGGTGACACAGGCACAAATTACATAGAGACATCAATTCGGCATGAGTGTAATGGCATTATAAATTTGGGAGAAGGATGCTACTACGAGGTTTCAATTTATGAAAATTGAAGGCAGTGAAAAGGTTTTCTTTCTATATTTAAAAAATTGAAAAATATAATTATTATATCATTAACTATATAAACCATGTCTCTGTTTTTGGTTGGAGATAGTGACTCCAAACTTCAAAACCTCACCTATAAAAGAAGAAAGAAGAAAAATAATGGAAGATTATCAGAAAAAAAACACATGGAAAGGATAAAAAGGATAACCCAATTCTACCCCCTCTCGCTATCACACTTCACCCCTGCTCAACCTCCCCCCACCACCTCGAACTCTGGTGTGTCGCTAGTCAGGGCATCCTCCTCGTTTGCACCTACGTCGACTACACCTTCCACTCTCAACCACATGGACAACCCAACCTCGTCTCTCATAGAGCAGTTGGAGACAACCTGAAACCTTGCGGAATTGATTAATGAGAATGACACCATTAGCCAAACTCTTCTACTTGTCATCTGACACAACACCCAATCCAACGTTCTCTGCTCTGTCTACCACATCAGTAACACTTGACGTCGTTGGGGGAAAATTAATAGAAAAAACCAATTTAGGTACTTTTTAAAAAACACAGAGACCAAATTGATGTTTTTTAAATCACTGTACTATATTGAATATTGACCATAAATGTAAAGACATATAAAGTAATTATACCATTTAGTTATTTCTCTAATTGATAAAATTTTCAATATTAAAATTTAATTTTAATAAGATATTATGTTTCTTTTTACTTGCAAAAAGTTTATGAAGATTTATTTTAATTTAGTTTAAAATATAATGAGTAAGAAAGGAAGTCCTTGAGTTCACTCATGAATTAAAATATTACAAACTTTTAAACTTAATATTGATGGGGCTTGATTGGTCTCTAATCATGGTTATATTATTTATTTATTAAATAAATCATGATGAAATAAATAACGATGTGAAATAAAATAAATCACTTTGTCTTAGTATAATGTTTCCAATAATATTTTCTATACTGGACCAGAGTGTTCAGGCTTAGTGTTTGGTGGTCAGATCTCGGTGCATAGCACAGGCAGGTCAGCTCGGCTGTTGGACCAGTATAATAGGCCATGTGATTGGGCCCCGATTGGACAAGTAAACCTGTTTTGGTATAATTAAGGTAACCTTTTGTACATAAAGGAAAGGTGGTTAACAAAGGATATTTGTGGCTATAGGGGTGCGCGTAGTGCGTTTGGGGTCTAGGTCAAGTAAATATTTTCCTTTAAACCTAAATCCATGTGTTTTAGGGAATGTAGTGGTTAGGTTGCATGTATAGTGAAAGATAACGTAACACCATGAGTAGGGTGCCCACGTAAGAAAAATGGACCCATGATGTTAGCACATGAATTGGTGCCCCGGTGGTTATTTTGTTATTATTTTATGCACTCCTTAGAGGTAAGATTCTCTTCTGTTGTAGCACCTTGAGAGAAGGCGCCCCTGAACAGGATATATTTTCTCCTGTTGAGTATGCTTTCAGTTGAGATTAGATTCTCGTGATAGAAAGTTGTTACAAGAGGTAAGCTATAAAAGGGGCTTGAGACCCCAGGTAAAAGTACGTTATTTCTAAGACTGAAACTAAATATTTCTTAAATTCTAGCAAGTCCTTTACTGACTTGATTGTCAGAGTGCAATCAACAGGTAAGGCCCTATCTGTTTCAATGAAGCTGCGTTCCAGAGTAGCAAGAGATAAGACAAATTTGTGAAGAAACAGACGGAGTTAGAGTCTGTCATCAGAGTCAACCGACGAGCAAGTCAACCAACAAAAATAATTTCTATTACTATATTCGTATCGATAATATATTTGTGTCAAAGTGTATAAAGGTAAAATGCAAATTAATTTTTTATTTTTTTATATAATTAAGCTAATTTAAAATAATATAATAAATTATTTTGAATGTATTTTATATTATAACATTCCCATAGAAAAATAAGGAAAATAGAAAGTTGTCATTGATTACTTTCGAGGGACAATTAATATAGGTTTTTGATGGTTTTGGAGGTTGTGCACATAAATAATCTGTTAGTTTTTTTTTAATAGGGTCGTAATATTCTTAAAATATTTATTCACTCTTTTGTTAATAGAAAAGGAAAAATAAAAATAAATAAGTTATTTTATAAAAATATATAGTCATTATTAAAATTATAATTAATCTATAGAATATTTTATGAGGAAAATATTCTCTTGTATTCATTGTAATATTTTCTATTTAAATTTTTCTTTCACCGAAATTTCTACTTTCTAATTTAAAAGAGCAAATTAATAAAATAAAAATCCATTAAATAAACTCCTTTTTATAAAATATTTTATATTAGGTAACATAAATAAAATTAAATAATATAAAAAATAAAAATTATATGATATATCATTCAAATTGTAATTAATCTTAAAATAGTTTTCCTCATCATTTTTTTTACATGGGTTGAAACATACACTACTAAAAAAATAGATGTACTTGCGAATTATTACTCACGAATCTGAATTTATAAGTAAATTCAGCATTACTTATTGATATACCCACGCATATGAATCTATAGGTAAATTTAGCATTATCCACAAAATATTATCCACAAATTTAAATTTGTGGGTAAAGTAGACATTACCTATGAAATATTAACGACGAATCTCTGTCCGTAAATAAATTTTACTTTATTCACAAATTTTACCCATGAATCTATATCCATAAATAAATTTAATATTATTATTAATATAATTTTCTTATAAATCTATATCCATAATAAAATTAATAATATTAATAATATCAAAATATTTTTATAATATTAATATTATTGATAATATTATTAATAATATAAATATTAACAATATTGATAATATTCAATATGATAATATTGATAATATTATTAATAAAATTAATATTGATAATATTATTAATAAAATTAATATTAATAATATGTGCAATATGAATAATATTAATAATTATAAATAATTATTATAAATAGTAAGTGTAAATAGTAACAAAAGTTAATAAAAATAATGAAAAAATTAAAGAAAAGTATGCAATATTACCTACGGATTTACTCACAATTAAAGTGGGGTGAGTATCACCTATGAACATAAGTTTATGGATATTACCTACGGATCAAAATATAGAAATATCACCTAGTACTAGAGTTTGTAAATATTTATAATATTAATAATACTAATAAAATATTATTAATATTAATAATATTAAGAATGTTAATATTAACAATAATAATAATATATTAATATTAATAAGATAAATAAAAATAACAATATTAATAACATTAATAATAATAATATTAATAAAATTAATAATAATAATATTAATAATGTTTATAACATACCGATCGGGTTCGAAAGACTAATAGAGGTCTTAGCATCTGGCTAGAGTCGACCGACACGACCAAGATCATTAAGCCTAACAGAAGGTTAACAAGAGCAAACTATAATTAATCATTAGGTAATACACTCTTAATTATGATCCAAAACCCTAATTCGACACAATAACAAAGGGCCTATGATAATCATATAAGTAGTTACACATTTCGAGAAAAAGATACATCACCATCTCACATTAATTGCACCGAGCACCGAATACCGAGATCTCACTTGAGTGTCAGAGTGCCTTTTGCAAGTACCATCCGAGCTTGGAGTTTACGAGGACGAGGAGAAGAGCGAAAGGTGTACTGGACCAGAGCGTTGGGCTCGGTACTCAGGAGATCAGACATACCTTTTAGCCTGGTGTATGGATTGAATGTCATGATTCCCATCGAGATCCAGGAGAGTTCACTTCGATTCCAGAACTTCGTGGCTGAAGAGTCTAACGAAGAAAGGAGGGTAAACTTAGATCTGCTCGACAAAGTCAGGGAGGAAGTGCGTATCAAGGCCAAGGCCTTGAAGAGGAGGGTGGAGTATAAGCACAAGTTCAAGCTGAAACCTCGACAGTTCCAAGTCACTGACTTGGTAATGCGAAAGGCTAACCCCTACCAGTTGGACAACAAGCATCTCCTAAGTGGACTGGCCCATTCCGCGTGATAGAGGTGCTCGGGAATGGAGCGTATAAACTCGAGACCTTGGAAGGCGAGATTATCCCCCAAACATGGAATGGGGCCAATATCAAATTTTATTTCAGTTAACCATACTATTGTATGCAATTTGGTTGTTCAAGGGGGCACTTTTTTCCCTTATCGGGGTTTTTTAATGAGGTCGCCCAATAAAAAGTTATTTGAAAAAATATGTTTGCAATACATCGTGCTAACAAACAGGGTTCGTAATGAATCAGGGTTCCTAGTGAACCTCCCCCTTGGTAAGACACCAAGGTCGGGAACAAACAGGGTTCGTAATGAATCAGGGTTCCTAGTGAACCTCCCTCTTGGTAAGACACCAAGGTCGAGAACAAACAGAGTTCGTAATGAATCAGGGTTCCTAGTGAACCTCCCCCTTGGTAAGACACCAAGGTCGGAAACAAACAGGGTTCGTAATGAATCAGGGTTCCTAGTGAACCTCCCCCTTTGGTAAGACACCAAGGTTGGGAACAAACAGGGTTCGTAATGAATCAGGGTTCCTAGTGAACCTCCTCATTGGTAAGACACCAAGGTCGGGAAAGGGTTCCTAGTGAACCTCCCCCTTTGGTAAGACACCAAGGGATGGAATAATCAGGGTTCATCACGAATCAGGGTTCATAACAAATTAAGGCTCATAACGAGCCTCCCTTTTTGGTAAGATACCAAGCGTGGGAACAATCAGGGTTTATCACAAATCAGGGTTCATAATGAATCAGGGCTCATAACGAGCCTCCCCCTTGGTAAGATACCAAGAGTGGGAACAATCAAGGTTCATCACGAACCAGGGTTCATAACCAACCTCCCCTTGGTGAGATACCAAGAGCGGGAACAGTAAACCTCAGTGAAGTCTCCCCTTGGTAAGATACCAAGGGTGGGAGTGAAGTCTTCCCTTGGTGAGATTCCAAGAGTAGAAGAAAAATCTCCCTTTTAGGGAAAAGTAAGGCGTAAGGCAAGTCAAGCAATTCTTCTTGCTCTAAGAACTCAGGTCACCATGGGCACGAACCACAGAGAAACCTCCATTTAGGGAGTACGTACAAAGCAATTTTTACAGGAGGACCTGCTGTCCAGCGAGGCTCTGAGCTCGGGTATCCTAAGACATACAAGTTAAACAGGAGGACCGTGCTACTTAGGTATGGATGATAATTGTCAAAATCATTTGAAGACATACAAGTCTTCCAAAGTTAGAAAGGAAAGCATTCATACACATATATATAGAATGGTAAGCTCAGAAAGGGAAATCATTCACACACATATATATATACAAAATGGTCAGTTGTTTATTAAGTTACAAAATGAAGGCAATAGCGGGGAAGTTCACCACCGCTATTCCACAGCTACTAGATGTCCATCCACAACAGCTTTGCCTAACCCCGTCTGGGAGAGATCCACCTCAGAGTGCACACAGGTGACTTGCGCCATGGCATCTTCGAAGCCCGTTGCATAAGAGTTAGCGGCATCGCTCATTAGCTCGTCCCTGGTCTTTTGGAGAAGTTCATCCTTCTGGACTAGTTATTCCTTTAGCTTAGCCATATCCTCGTCCCTGCCGATCAGCTCTCCCTCCAGCCTCTCCACTTCGGTACGAAGGTTGTTGTTCCTGGCATATAGTCCCAAGGCCTCTTGGGACTTCCCAAATAAGAGGGCCTTGGTCTCCTGTTGAGTTCTTCGAAGCTCCTCCACCTCAAGGGTATGTCCAGTGACTTGTCGTTTGAGCCCAACAGCTTGGAGGGCTTTTTTTTTCACCAGTTCCTTAACTTTCCGCATCTTGGAGAGGAGGAGGCAGTTTGCAACTAGGGCTTTCCCCAGTTGCCTTAACATGTGCTCCATCAAGGGATCCTCCTCCAAGTTTCCAAGCCTTCCTTTGACTTTGGCAGAGAGCAACATCTTTTGTAGGAAGGAGGTTGGGTCTGAGGAGGAGTCCCACTGGTCTCCTTCTGAGGCACTCTCACCTTTGCCCTCCTGCACCACAATGTCGTGAGGAGAGGAGGCGCTAGGTGGGCAGTCCCAGTAAGAGGGAGCTCGGCCATATGAGTCAGAGGGGACAGAGATGGCAGCATCAGCTTTTTGCTTCCTCTTGAAGACGACTCTAGAGCAATTATCTTCGTCTTTAGAGGGGGCGACCTCAGCCACCGCTTTCAACTTTTGTTCCTTAACAGAAGGAGCTGAAACGAGCTTCTTCTGCTTGGCCAAGGCAGCTAGGTTCCTTCTCTTCTGGGCGTCCAACATATTGTCTGCATGGAAAAGAAAGCAAAGAAGGGTTCAGAAAACACACACATGCAAGATATCATTAGCAGGAGGAAAGGGGAGGGAGATACCAATGTACGCCTTAAGGCATGAAGGGTTGTACTCGTGCTTTATTAGCTCGACATTGTTAAACATTGCCTGGAGGTTGGAGAGGAAGTCGCACACCTCTCGTTCTCATGGGGGTAAGTCTTCAAGGCATCTGTGTCCAATACAGAGGGAACTCATCCAAAAGGCTTGGATCGTTAGCGTTGCAGCGAATCTTGAAGAACTTACCCTTGAAGCCTTCGTACGATTGCTGGAAAAGGGTCAACAAAACTCTCCCAGCAACCTGGTTAAAACTCACCCACAGTTTCTGACCTGGGTTTTTGGCTTTCAAGAAGTAAAGGAATACGTCCACCGATGACAGATGGCCAAAGTGGTGACACAAAATGGAAAAGTTCTGAACAAATGCCCAGCTATTGGGATGTAGCTGGGCAGGGGCAATGTTGATTTCAGTTAGGAGGGCTCTTTCGAAATTGGGAAAGGGAAGGCGTAGAAGAAGTTTTTTGAAAATGGTGGAGTAAATGAAGCAGAACGGGCCCACTGGGTCCAACGACTCATCACAAAGACTGGCTCATTCTCCCTACAGGGTACTACCTTCACAAATTTGTCGTGTTCTTTGCCAAAAATGAAGTTCTTTTTGGGGTGCTCGCTCTTCCTATACGTTACTATGCTCGCACGGGTGGTGAAATCGGAGGTTTCCCCCAAAAGGTCACTAGAAGCCCAGGGGTATAGGGTTTTGTAATCCGGGGTTGGGTGATCCATCTTACAGGAAATCTAAAACAGAGAAGAAAAACAAATGCAATACTCAGAAGAAGAAATGCATGCGTTTTGGAAGAACAAAGCAAGCAAGCAGAAAAACATTAAACAACGACAGATGCGAGAAATATAAACAGTCCCAGTGCAATTTTGAGCAGATTAAAAACATTGAAATGGTGGACCAAAGGCAGTCACAAGATAAAAAAATGTACCTTTAGTTTATTGATGAAGAAAGGAGAAGAGGCTCATTTGGAGAAGAGGAAACAGGGAGTTCAGAGCAGAGTGTGTGAAAGAAATTGCGAAAGTGGAATGGAATAGAGAAGAGAGCGTAAAATTGAAGGGTTAAGGGGAAGCACAAGCGGCAACGCTTTCCAATCGTTGATGTGGCCACGCGTACGCTGGTGAGGGAGTATGGAGAAACGTCACCTAAAGGCACTGTGCATGTCGCGTCACTCACAAGACACGTAGGTCGTCACAGGCAAGCAGTTAGCTTCTTAACTGGAACAAGTTCCAGCTCGAGCCTGGGAGGCTTGTGTACTGGACTAGAGCGCTGGGCTCGGTGTTCAGGAGATAGGACATCGACATCTGTGTGGAGCAGGTCAGCTCGGTGGTCTGGTCGAGATAATGGGCCACATAAGTGGGCCCTCAAAGATTGAAACCCGTATATGTAAGGCCTAATCAGTGAAAGTGCATGTGGTGTGTATAGTACCTTCAGGGTCTAGCACAAGTAAATACCCACTAGAGACGCCTAGGCCTAAAAGCGCTAGGATTTTCAGGGGTAAGCTGCATGCATGATACGTAAATGCTAGAACGCCTACAGTGACAGATGGGCCCCATGATGTTGGTGCATGAGTTGGTACCCTAGCGGCCATGCTGTTAAGATTGTGCACTCCAAAGAGGAAGATTTTGTGCGGTTGTTACACTAAGATTATGTAACAACGTAATTGAATGTCCTCCCGTCAAACCTACTTTCACTCGAGATAAGGTTCTCGTGAGAGGAGGGTTGTTACAGTGAGGCAACCTAAATAGTCTATAAAAAGGACTTGAGATCCCTGGTAAAGGTACACCGTTTCTAAGACTGAAACTGCTAGCTTATTTTACTCATTGTTTCTTAGCCCAATACTGACTTGATCGTCAGAGTGCAATCAACAGGTAGGGCCCCCTCTGTTTCAAACGGAGCCGCGTTCCAACATCCCAGGGAAAGAGCAAATCTAGTAGAAGCAAACGGAGTCACAACCTACTCCCAGAGTCAACCGGGGACCAGGTCAACCGACGAGAACAAAAGGAGAGTTGTGATGTTATTCAGGGAAGAGAGGAGGTAGAGGAAGACCGACTGACCAAGAAGGAAGGTAATCATTCTTTTAGTCCCAACCTCGTTCAAGAACAATAATATTACAAATATTAATAATTTAAAAAATATCAGTATAATATTAATAATTTTGATAATATTGATAACATGAATAATAATAATAAAACTATTAATAATAATAAAATTAATAATATTAATAATATAAATTATATCAATAGTATTAATAATATTATTTATAATATTAATATTGATAATGTTATTAATATTATTATTGTTATTATTCATATTATTAATATAATTTATTATTAATAGTATTAAAAATATTAACAATAAAAATAGTAACAATAATATTAATAGTAATAGTAATAGTGATAATAATATTAATAATAGTAATAATAATAGTAATATGAAGAATATTATTATAATAATTATAATGATAAGTATAATCATTGTATAATAATAATCATAATATGACAACAAGTTTGTCTTGTATAGTAGTTAAAGGCTCTTGGGTCACTCAAGGAACTTAGGTTTGAGTCTCTTAGGATGGTTTGTTACTAACATTAATAATAATCATGATAATATAAATAATAATTGTAAATAATGATAAAAAATAATAATAATAAAGATAAAATTTATAATGTAAAAATTAAAAGTAAAATATGCAAGTTACTTATGGATTTACATAAAGATTGAGTTGGTGGATATTACCTGCAAACGGACACACTGTCCGTAGGTAAATTACCTACACCCAGATTACCTACTAATTTTGTTCCGTGGATAATGCTGATTTATCAATGAATTTTTGGCGTAAGTATATCCATTTTGTCTTGTAGTAACCTCTTAGTTCTTCATATTAATTTAATTCTTTTAATGATAAAAACAAAATTTAAAACACTTTTTAAAAATATATCATTTATTTCCCTCCATCACATTTTTTTTTCAAAATATTATTGAGAATTGACAATCTCAACTTTTATATATAATATATATATATATATATATATATATATTATCATTTATACTGTAATCAATCTTAAGAATATATTATTTATGTCTCTACATCACACCTTTTTTCAATATTAATGTTCGGAAGAAAAAATAATCACTTTGTGTTAGTACACTACAAAGATACCCTGAATTAAACACTAAAAGAGAGTGTTGTTGGTTGAACATTAGATGTTATTATAGTCTATTAGAACTACTCTAAGTTGACATTACAGTAAGTATTAATCGAAATTGGAAAAATGTGAAGACATAAGTTAGAGTCAAATCGACGCTAGCTTGAAGGGAGGATAAGCTAGGGTCTGGTCGTCGTTCCATGCAACATGTGAAGAGGATAAACTAGGGTCAAACCAATGTTATCTTGAAGTGTGGAAAAGTTAGGGCATGATTGTCATTACATGTACGGTTTTCATAGGGTTAAGCTTGGGCTAGACAATCTTATAAGGGTTGGTGGGAGTTAGGGCTTGACCCTCACTAGTTAACGACTTAGTGTCACCTATACCTTTCTCTCTAAGCCAGGTGTGCCACTTTTCCCTCTTATTTTCGACTTTTCTTCACTTTAGAAATATAAAATTCCTAAATCAATTTCAATTTCCCTTTCATTTTCGCTCTCCCTCTCCCTCTCATTTTCTATCTTCATTGAAATCTTCGTCTTCTTCATTAACAATTGGTTTGATTGGTTTGTGGCTTGTTCGTGCCTCCATTGATTTGAAGCTTCCATTTTTTCCAGCTCACGGTGGTAAAGAAGATGCTGGAAGAATTAGCTTGAAAGATGAATCTTGGAAGGGTTAGCTAATGGAGAAGTTTGAAGCTTAACTAGAGGTGCCTCCAATTTTCTTTTCATTTTGGTTCCATTTTTAAGTTTTAATTTTCATTTTTTTTTAATTTGATTGAGATCCAGTTGAAGTCCACAACAAGATAAAGTTCATTTGGTAATTGATTTTAAGGACCAAAATAAATTGATCTCAAATTGTGACCGAAATAGCGGTCGATATGATTTTGGTCACTAAATCTTTACAAATTAGCGACCAATTTGATTTTTGTCGCTCATTTGCATTGATTTAGCAACCAAAATCAAATTGATCGCTAAATAAAAATATGCCACTACAAATTAGCAATCGATTTAATTTCGTTCTCTAAATCCCTACAAATGAACCACCAAATTTGATTTTCGTCATTAATGTGTACTAATTTAGTTATCGAAATCAAATTGATCGCTAAAAACAAATATATCCCTAAAAATTAGCGACTAATTTGATTTTGTTAATATAGTAATTATTATTATTATATTATTAAACATAATACTAATTATTATTATAATAATAAGAATAAATCGCATAATAATAATAATTATTAAAATAATCATTATAATAATAATACTCAAAATATATGATTACAAAGATTTGTTGGTATTGTAGTCATAGATTCTCTATCTTTCCAAAAGAACTTCATTTGACTTACTCTGACACATGGTTAATAATAATAATAAT
>Ga0123342_1007447_pt1 | contig 14435 bp, 4 predicted proteins | sample Turbeawhitnodule_FD_89960 | JGI IMG/M metagenome (GOLD analysis project Ga0123342, IMG submission 89960) | Root nodule microbial communities of legume samples collected from Mexico - Turtle bean Mexico white nodule | ecosystem: Host-associated > Plants > Roots > Nodule | place: Mexico: Nepantla...
CTCGAAATGGCTCTGATACCATATTACAAAGTGGACTTTAAGCCTAACTCAACCCCATAAAACCGGCTCATAGGGTTGAGGTTTGCACCCACTTATATACAATGAAAGGCTCTAATCTCTAGTGTGGGATCTCCAACAATGTATAGAGTGATATTGTATAAGATATTTACTACTTTACTTTTTCCTTTTTACTTGATTCCCTATGTAACACATTGCATATAAGACAACAATCATGGTTGTTAGTTTTTTTATTATATTGTTAGAATTTTATTATGGTCAACCAAGACAATGCCTATTGTATGGTTATCTAACACCTTGTTAACTTTGATAAGATATTGACTTGTGCATTTAGCTCTTCCGATGCACCAAGTAATTGTAAATCATTAACGGGTTTAACCATTTATTTTAATTTAGTTAAGTAGTATGGCAGAATAAATCATTTGCTTGAAAGTTTTCAACTACTTGTTTTGTAATTGGTTGAGAAATATTATGGACAATGAGTGTTGTAACTCCGAATCTCTTTACCTAATATATTTTTGCTATCAAAGTTTCTATGATTTGTACTTGTGTTGAATGCAAATCTCAAGAATTTTTCCACAAATACCTCTTTTAACCCTTCAAGGATTATCTTTTGTCAGAATTATGGTCACAGCTTTTTTTATTCACTAAGTTTCTTCCACTCGTTTCTTTCTTGTAATACAAAATTTCTTGTTCCTCACATTCTTTCCCTCTTTTGTGTTTACAATGGTGCATGTGTTATTTTAACAACTCCATAATAATGGATACTTTGTTGACTATCTCGAAAAAATAAAAGATATATGTTTTATTTTCTTAATCATCTTATGATAATTGTTAAAATTGGAAATGTTTGATTCATGGTGAAATTAGTGGAAATACAACTCTTTGAGAAGTGAAAATTAAAGAAGTTGGAGTGGAGAGTCCTTTAATCGTGCATATAACAATAAAGTAAGTGATCTTAACTTTGTGATTCAAAATGAACTTATTGTAGAAATATAACAATAAATCAAATTAAGGATGTCTTAAAAAGAAAAGGGACCAACTATCTTGCATGGGTGGTATATTTACATATGTTAGATTTAAGTTGTGACAATTGTGTTTAGTAATACAATGTTATAAAAAAAACGTAGAAATTTGTGGAAGAAAATGATGTTTTGGACCATGTAGAATTTCTAAAAGATTACAAGAGAATTGGTATAAAGAACTAAATGTGATTATGACAATCTTTAATGTCCCAAGACTTGTTACTAACAATTTTACCAAGAAGATGATATTGTTTATAAAGAGACATTTTCAACAATCTCACAAAGGGATTCCTTTCAAATCCCTTTCAAGATATCATAGTAATTTATTATGACTTTGAGTTAGATAAGATGGATAAAAAATTTGTCATCTTAATAAAGATTTAGAGAATAATATTTATATGAATCAACCAATGAAGTTCTAAATTAGAGAAAATGAATTGATGGTATCCGAACTAGAGAAATCAATACACTATAAGAAAATCATGAAATAAAAACCAATTTTTAGAGACCAAAATAATTAGTTACTATTTGATTAAATTAGATAGACTATTTTATAAACTAAAAAAATTATTAGTATCTAAAGTAGTTTCTATTATTAATAAAATTATAAAATAATTTCTAAATTGGTATTTAACCATTAACTACTAAGATTTTAGCTACTTACTACATTATATTCTAAATTACTCTTTATTAGTCTTTTAGAGATTAAATTATAATTAAAAATATTAATTGGTTGCTAATTAGATACCAATTTAGAAACTATTTAACAATAATAGAAACAAATTTAGAAACCATTTTTTTTTAATTTCTAAAATGGTCTCTAATTTAGTTACTATTGCAACTAATTATTTTGGTATCTAAAATTTGGTTTATATTTCATGATTTGTCTTGTAGTGATACGTGGATCAAAAAAAATTCTCACCAATTATATTTTCTTAAGTTTATCACACTACAAGAAAATCATTAAATAAAAACTAATTTTAGATACCAAAATAATTAGTTACTATTTGATTAAATTAGATAGACTATTTTATAAACTAAAAAAATTATTAGTATCTAAAGTAGATTTTATTATTAATAAAATTATAAAATAATTTCTAAATTGGTATTTAACCATTAACTACCAAGATTTTAGCTACTACATTATATTCTAAATTACTCTTTATTTAGAGATTAAATTATAATTTAAAATATTAATAGCTAAAATCTTGGTAGCTAATTTAGATATCAATTTAGAACCATTTTATAATTTTTTTTATTAATAATAGAAATCACTTTAGATACAAATAATTTGTTTGTGTCTAAAATAATATCTAATTTAGTTAATATAGTAAGTAATTATTTTTTGTCTCTAAAATTTGTTGCTATTTAATGATTTTCTTATCAATAGTGTTATTTTCTTTGTATTTGAGGAGAAAATTATTGATCAATGTATAGAGATCAATATTAATAGACATAAAATTATACTTTTATTTTACTTTTATTTTGGATGTTGATAATATATTACTTATAACTAATGATATTGTTTTCTGTAAATAATGATTTAATCATTTTTAATGTGCATTATATTTATTTTATTTATTTGTATATAATGCGTGTAACTTCACATTAATCAAGCATAAATTTTAATGTTTCATGCGAGAGGCATGTAATTTTAATAAATTGGTAAAAATAAACAAGGAAAAAATTATAAATAGATTAAAGTTGAATTTTTTAAGATAATTGTTAATTATTATTTATTTTTTTTAATAAAGTTTTCGTGTGATAATTGTTAATTATTTGGCGAGAGTAATAGTTTTAAAAAACTTACTTATATTATTTTTTTAATCAACAATAAAAATTTAATAAATAGGAGTACTCGGGATACTCCAATTCATGTACAAAAATTCCCTATGTTGGAGGAATGAGGTTTCCATATAAAATGTCTAAACATAAACATATTCTGCACATATATATAATTCTGATAAGCTTAAACCTCTTTAAAAGCATCAGGATATCAATACATAAATCAAATTATCTATCAAAGAATCAACAATTTAGTCCAATTACAGATTATAAGTTTATCAGCTCAAAAGAAAGACTTTGCCTCATTGCCATCTATTGCAGTTTCCCAATCATTCATTATGATTATAGTTGTACCCCAAAGAAATTTCTCTCATGCAAACCGAGAATTCAGCCAAAAGCAAAGAAAAGGCGTTAATCATCAACGTAGTGATTTTAAACATTCATATACATTAATACACCAATCAGAATAAGAGAAATTTGATTTTGAAAATTTATATTCATTAATGTGAAATAATGTCCCGTTTTTGTTGAAGATAGATGAAGACTCTCCTCAACTTAGTTAAAGAAAGTGTTTGATGTAAAAAATCCTTTTAAAAGATGGTGTATTGTATTTCATGGTCCTTATTAGGTTAGAGGTTTTTTAAATATACCTTTTACATCATGATCTACCTCATATCTCATAACCAAAGTAATGAACTCAAACACTAAGAATTTTTTACAAAGTATTTTCAAAATCTGTTTTTAAGTTTTCAAAAACTAGTTTATTGAAAAAAAAATAAAAAATGAATGTTGTTTTACAAAAATTACTTCCCTTAATTATTACATTATGTATGTTGTGAACGTGGTGTATATTAAAAAAAAATGAAATGAGTATGTTTTTTCTGGAGATATTTTGTAAGCTGGATTAAAGGTGACACTTGAGTTATAATGTTCCAAAGGAGTACTTGAAGAATTATTTGTCTACCATCAAGTAGTAAATCTAAATATAGGAACAACTTTATAAAATAATAACTGGATAAGATTTTCATATTCTGTCCAAGAGATCACGTGTGGCAAGCAAATTACAAAACTTTAGTGTGACAGATTGATTCCGTTTTTGGTTGTGTTTGAATGCAAATATAGCTCATAAGAAAAAAACACATGTTACGTTTGTTCAACTCAATGATTTTTTTTGCACTGAACCACATGATACGATGACCCAAAAGTATGCTTTTTTTTAGAGGAATCAATTTTTTTTTCTAAAGTGAAAAATTTCAAATTAATTTAGTTAGTTAAAATAAATAAATAAAGTTTAATTATTAATAATTTTTACTAGAGATCAACCTTGAATCGAGTGAGAACGATTCAATCTTTAGTTGAAGATATCGATTACTTCTCTCGATCTTTTTTCTTTATTTGCTGTTTTATTTTAGAATTGGTGATGTTAAAATAAGTGGAAAAAGATTAGGCGAAATGTGAGATGCACAATAATAAGAAAAGAATATGGTGAAAATGGCAGAAGGGAGGAATATTCTGACAGGAACTGCAAATGGGCCACGCAAAAGGGATATTCAGAAGAAGGACGATAGGAAAGAATATTATGGACACGTGTCTCGAGGATAATAATAATCTCATTTTCTTTTTTTCTTTTACTCTTTTTCTTTTCTTTTTCTTAAGGGAGAAAAATAAATAAAATAAAATAAAAGGAAGAATCCGAAGAGAAGGGGTGAGTTGGAGTTTAGCTTGTAGAAGAAGACTGAAGTTAGAAAGCAACCAACCATTTTTATTGAAAGCTCGTGGAATTTGATGCAATCTTCCTCTCACTTTCACACCCACACTGCTTTTTCTTTTTATTTCTTAATTGAAAATCTCATAATCTTTACTTGGTGCATCCTATGAAGCATGGGATGTAAATATTTCTAAATTTAACCTAAGAGTTATACTACTCACACTGTAAGACAATGTTACACGTTCTCACAAAATAATATCTCAGATTATGATGAAAAGTTTTAGGTTTTTACAAAAACATTTTTGTGTTTTGTGTTTTGTGTTTAACATAGTACTATTGATTAAGGTAATCCATGAGGCGTAGTTCATCAACAAAGTGGTTTTTATTTCAACATAGGCAGAACAATTTTAAGTCTTAATAAAAAAAGGACTTCACATTTTTTTAAAAAAGATTGTAACTCAGTTATGTGAAATTTATGAGATCATTATTGATAAAATGTTTGAAGACTAAAATACGTACATGTATTTATTTTTCTTCTGATTCTATCAAATTTTATTTTACAAGAGAAAGTATGAAGGATGAAGATAGTTGAATAAGGGTATTGATGGTGATGACACAAATATAATGACCACTATGAATAGAATGTTTTATAAACAGAAATTTATTTTCTAATACAGTTTGTCCAAAGCATAAATGTTTCACGGCTTTGAAACTATGTTTCAGGTCAAATATTAAAAAAAAAGGCCAACATTTTAACTGTTATAAGTCAGGTAGGTGAATGAATATAGGGAAGTTAAATTGAAGATTGATGAGTAAATTCCAAGTTTACTCTCTTAATCTCTAACTATGCAATGACATTAATAAAAGATTATCTAAAATATAAAAGATCGTAGATGTTTAAAGAATAGAGTGGGATTCAACTTGAAACAAAACTACAATACCACAATGTTCGGTAGGTTATATATATAATGTTTGATAACTTAATTTGAAAAATTAACTGATATAATAGCCCAAATATATATATATGGATTATTAATTATAAGTATTTATTAAAATAATACATTAAGTAATTGATAAATATGAAATGATAGAAATTAACATGCTTATATATATATATATAAATTTTAATTTTTGTATTGATAAAATATATATTAAGTATTTACAATTTTAATTTTCAATTAATTTTAAACTCTTGTAATTATATATTTATAAATTCTTTTTTTAATTACATTTATTTTATTTCATATTGTGTATTATACTGTTAATTTTATATTATATTTTGAAATATTTTCAATAAAAATTAAAAAAATAAAATAAAAAATTCTGTAGATATTTTCATTATATGAATTAGTGTAATGGTTAAAAAAACATACTTTTAAAAATAATATAGTAATAATACAAAAAAAGTCTAATGGTCTAAATAAATAGCATAATACAAAAAATATTGAAAACTCAAAGTAAATATAATGCCTATTGATATTAATAACTTAAAGCATAATGTTTTAATAATAAAAAACAATTGTAAATAGTATAATATTTAAAATTAATAATGAATTATAAAATATATATATATATATATATAATTAAAATAAAAAAAGAGAATTTAATAAATATTTTATAGGAATTAAAATAAATAAATATAAAAAAATAAACAACTATAATTTTTTTAAAAAAACGTTGAGTGATCTTGAAAAATTGTTACAAGCTATTAAAAAATTATTATAAAATATTAATAACAAGTAAAAAAAAAATTCAACAAACTAAAAGTTAAAAATCACCAAAAATAACTTGCCAAAATTATCTATTGCAATATATAAAATTTCAAAGACGAATTATCACATGTTAATCAACTTTTGTTTTTGTCTTTGCATTAATTATGTTATTATAATTATCCAGTCTTTAATTTCATCCATTTTAATTTCTTTAACTTGTGCATTTTGAACAATTAATATAAATATATTTACTAGCTTTACTTTGAATACATTTGTATTTCATTGACTTATTTTAGGAAGTTTAAATAAAGCATCATATACGTCTTATACCTTCATTTGAAACTGTTCCGAACATTTAAAAAATTCATGACTTATTTTATAAGATTAAAAATGGACTAAAAACTATGTATATTCTTTAAGTAGTTTTGACTTTCTAAAATTCACAATTAAATGATTTATTGTGGCCATAATAATTTATTATTGATACTACATGAAAGTTTCAGAATAGCTTTGAAATGAATAAGTTTTTTTTATCAAAGTGAATAAGTTTCATAGATGCTTAAGGAATTGTTGAGAGAATAATGTGAATTACACTAAGAAAAGCTATCATAACCAAAAATGCAAATAATACATATGTTTATAGTATCACTTTATAAAAAAATCATCTCACACATGAAATTTTTAAGAAAATAAGCTTTCAGCTTTCTTCATAAGAAAGTTGTATACTATAAGGTTTGGCTAATAATTTTATGAAAAAATAGAGTTTGATTTTATTGTTTGTGTGAAACCAGCAAAGAATCAAAATAAACTAGCTGTGATTCAATCAATCAACTATATCAACTTAAGAACTTTTGAAAAAACCCTGGTTCCACCTTATTGTAAGTGATGTTTCTGCACCTGGCTTTCTAACCAAAATAACGAAAATTCTTTTAACATGCAAAAGAGAATCTTCTTAGCTTCTTACCCACTTCATTAAAGATAGTAGCAGAAGAAGATTCTCCTCTGCTAGGCTCCTTTATCACTCTTTTAGAGGATGATTTCTTTTTTCTTCCCTTTAAGCTTAGTGGGTTGTGCTCCCTTAATTTAGAGTCGCAGAATTGGAACTAAGATATTCCTTTCTTGGAGGCAAATATTTTATTCTGTACAGTGAGTGTCTAGTTTTTTAGATTAGATATTCCTCCTCTTCCCTCAATGCACTCCAATTCATGACAATTATGCAACTTTTGGACTCAAAGAGAAAGTTGCAAGGTAGTTTGATACTAAAACCTATTTGAATATGTGCTTTCCCTCTCCTTCTTTCTCCCTTTCTCTTTATTCACTGTGTTGGTAAAAATTATGTTGATGGTATATGCTCCCCCACATTTCAAAGTCTTTCCATTAATTAATCATCACAGATTCATTAATTGCTGCTGTAACAGCAATAGCATACATGGGTATGGAGCTATGGATACCCACAACACCTATGTTGCACAACACGTGGCCAACATCTGCATTCATGTTCATTTCATAAAATCATTTTTTTTATCATTCCTTCAGCATGAGCTATATATAGCTACCAAGTACAGAAACTACACTATACCTATGCAGTTAGAACTAACACAATCCTATAATTTAATCCTAACCTTCCCAATCCAAAACACATTTATATTTGTAAAGGATATATTAGAAATTCAAATTCAAAGTGATTTGAAGGTTTATGATTAGATAAAAATGAGTATGATGAAAAATATACAGATATAAATACCACTAGATACAAATATACAGATAGAAATACCACTAGATACAAATATACAAATAGAAATACCACAAGATACACATGACATGCATGTACATACATACACATATTGTATATATATATATATATATATATATATATATATATATATATATATATATATATTTTGTACTTTATCCCTAAGACTTTTTGAACCAAAAATTCATGAATATATCCTGTAAATCAAGATATATCTCTGGTGAAAAGAAGAAAGTATAACAGGAAGAAAAGAAAAGGAACAAAGATGATAGAACTCTAATAAGATTTTGATTTGAAATTGTTGGAGAATCTGAGTCTTATTTGGGCACAGGCGTAGCTAGTATGAAAAGAAAGCCAAAATAAAAGAGGAGTACATGAGGGATAAAAAGAGAGAAAGGAGTAAAGAAAAAAAAGGAGTAACAGTAAGAAGAATCATCTTTTGTATTAGTGATTTTGAATTCGTACAAAGAACACTAAGAGGTTCTAAAACCAGGCTCTAAGCACATGACCCTCTTATGTCAGACTCTCTGATTCCTTCTAACACAGCACCTCTCTCATTTTTGCACTTTTTTTGCATTGGTTCTTTGTAGGAAGTTACTTCCCTCTGCTTTATCCCATGCTTTTTCTTTTCTTTTCTCTCTCTCTTGAACCTGCTTTATTCCCATTGAACTCACCTCTAAAAAGAAGACGATCCCCCCTCGATCCTCCTGTGTTTAGAAACAACACTACTTCCCTTTCTCTCTCTCACGCCCCACCAAAAACCACAAAGGAAGAAGCCAAACACGCTCTTTTGCTCTTGTTTGTTCCCACATACCACCCTGTTCCTATTCTGGCATGAACATATCTTAAACAGTGTGTGCTTGTGAATCAGTTGCTATAACTAAACGTGAAATTAGGGAATGGCATCACCATCAGAACTAAGTCTGGATTGCAAGCCCCAAAGCTATTCCTTGCTACTCAAATCATTTGGAGATCAAACTGATCAGACCTACAAGCTTGAAGAATTCCTCTCTCGCTTAGAGGAAGAACGTCTCAAGATTGACGCCTTCAAGCGTGAGCTTCCTCTCTGCATGCAACTTCTCACCAACGGTACACAATTCAAATCATCCTTTTATAAAATCCACCAATAAATTAATTCAACATACAGAATCCTAAACCTTAAATATTCAAGCTTCCGATTCTATTTTAAATATACAGAAACATAGATAAATAGATGCAACACTAACAAATTAACTCTTTCAGGATTTTGTTTTCTTATCATTCAGATTTTTCTAATAAAGTCTAGTTTGCATATACGATTAACCTTTATCATCATCTTCTTCTTATATTCAGGATATCTCTTTGCTAATTTCTCTTCCTTTTCTTTTCCACCCTATCAATTTGTCCACTACTGTTTCCTTGAATGCTAATTTGGTATTGAACAACTACTGATCATTGGGTAGAAGTGATTTATTTCAATAATATTCTTTTGTGCACACCAAACAATTTAGTAATTACCCACACAATTATTTTCATTGGAACAGCCATGGAGGCTTCAAGACAGCAACTTCAAGCCTTTAAAGTAAACCATGGCGCAAAGCCAGTTCTTGAAGAATTCATACCCATGAAGCACTTAGCCTCAGAAAGCTCAGAGAAGGCAATAAATATGTCTGACAAGGCAAATTGGATGACGTCTGCGCAACTGTGGAGCCAAGCCAGTGAAGGAACCAAACAACAACCAACATTAACATCACCCAAAGAAGCTGATATAGGGTTCAGCATCAGCCCCAAGCTGGCTCTAGACAGCAAACAGAGGAACGGTGGAGGAGCCTTCCTTCCATTCTCAAAGGAGAGAAACTCCTGCCAAGGCTCTACATTGCGGCCTCTACCTGAACTGGCCCTTGCCTCTTCGGAGAAAGAAATGGAGGACAAGAAACGTGCAGAGGTAGAAAAGGGAGTTTCGTGTCAGAACAAGAAGGAGAATTCAGGCAGTGATGGAGCTGTGGTTGATCAAGGAAAAAGTGGTAGCCCAGTTGCATCATCTCTTGCACAAACAACAGCAACCACTGCTCAAACTCATAGGAAAGCTAGAAGGTGCTGGTCACCAGACTTGCACCGTCGATTTGTTAATGCTCTCCAGATGCTTGGTGGATCACAAGGTAAATAACACTATAACTTAACATAATTCACTGTTTCTTTGTTTCTTCGGGAAATATTCATTTTTTCGTGTCCTACAAGAAAAGAAAAGCTTATTATAAATATAACAGATTAAGCTGTTATCTAATTGAAAACTAATATATATGACGAGATTTTTAGCTTTATAATATCAATTACTTTGAAGGTTGTAATAAAGAAAGGGAATTCTATTTATTTTCATGGTCTGTGAAAATGAAACTTAACAAATAAATTAACCATCAAACATGCACTATGAGAAAATAATAAAGATTGGCAAGAAATAAAGGTTCATTTGGATTTTACAATGAATAATTATGTGTGACTTTGAATTTTTGACAGTGGCAACCCCAAAGCAGATAAGGGAGTTGATGAAGGTTGATGGTTTGACCAATGATGAAGTTAAAAGCCATTTGCAGGTAAATGTTTTTCTATTTACTCTGCATGTATGTTCAGACAGACAGGCACCATTTTTGTTGCTGTACTATTACTGTCATTTGTCCCCTGACGTACCATTCTGCATTCCCAAACGAACTTTTTGTAGTTTGTTATCGTCTTTTTTCTTTTTAACCAATTAATTAGTGGAAAATTCATAATTCCATTTCTTAACTATTTTCTTAACAGAAATATAGGCTTCACACTAGAAGACCCAGTCCAAGTCCTCAAGCGAGTGCAGCAGCTCCCCAGCTCGTGGTTCTGGGCGGAATCTGGGTCCCACCGGAATATGCCACTGCGGCACACACAGCCACCCCTACTCTTTACGGTGCCCACCCAACCTCTCACGCGCCTCCGCCACACTACTGCACCGCCACTCCTGTGCCTCAAGAATTCTACACTGCGGCGCCGCAGCAGCAGCTGCTTCCGCCTCCTCCACCGCACCACAACGCGCTGCACCACCTGCACATGTACAAGGCAGCGACACACGGCCATGGATCGCCGGATTCGGAAGTGCCTGGCTGCGGAGAGCGGTCGGAGAGCATAGAGGACGGGAAGTCGGAGAGTAGCAGCTGGAAGGGAGAGAGTGGGGAGAACGAAGGGGAGAGGAAAGGGATTGGTGAAGAGAGCAATGGGAGTGAAATCACTCTGAAATTCTAGGGTTTGTGAGAAGAGAAGGGGTTTTAGAATTAGGGTTTTGCTTGCATCCTACCCATGCATGTTCAACTATTCATTAACAAGAATGGGAAAAAAACAAAGTAAGTAGAACAAAATATCCTAAATTGTACTTTTTGCATATATTTCTGTGGTAGTCTATACTGCAGAGGGTAAAAGAGGCATAAAAGTAGACATTTGTTTTGTTTTTGCTTTATCAGATGCAAAGTATTGATGCTGCTATCAAGGGAAGAATTGGATTCCTATAATTGGCATTTTCTGGCTTATAAATTTACCCTTAAGTTTCACATATAATAACAATGCCCCACCACTAAACTCTCTATTTAAAGCTTTTTCTTTTTATTTTTCCACTGTTAGTGCTTTCACTTAATTTTTTAAATCAATTAAGATGTTTTTTTTATTAAAAACAAAATTTACCCGATTTTGTAAAATGTTTAAAGGATATTTTTTTCTCGAATTAATTAAAATTAAAACTTTATTTTAATAACAATAAATATTAACTTTTGTTATTACTATCTATATAGAACTATAATTTTAAATAAAAATGGTTATTGATTATAAAAAAATCACATATAAATCTTGTTTTATTATTAAAATACCCACTCAACCTCCAATCACTTACTGTTAAAGTGGTCTATATTTAACTACAGGTGCCTTTTGTCTGGGGATTTTCATACTTAAGCAATGACAGTTTTTTCTGTAAAGCAATCAATCTTTTTCTCTGTGAAATTCTTGGGGTGTGCAAAAGAAATACTGCACAACACACAGTACTTGTTATAAGTCATTTTTATTTTAAAAATATCAAACATAGAAATGTTACTCGTAAAATATATTAGAGTAAAAAAATAAAATATAAATATAAACTTTTATACTGATTCATTCTTTCAGAATAGTTACATCTATTTTTTTTTAATTATCTTGACTAGTTCATTATACTTTATGATACACAAGAAAATAACAAAAAGCAACAAGATATTAAATCCTACAGTTTTTTTTAAAATTTTTTTGGTGAGTTTGAAATCTTTGTTTTGTTTTTATGGTTGAATGTGTTAATTTAGTTTTGGAAAGTGTATCGATTGTGATTGTAAGAGATAATTTGTGTCATAGAAATAAGGTCATTTTTAAAGGTAGAGTGGTGGATTACTCTGAGATTTTTTTCAGTGATTTAACTGAAGACTTGATCTTGGATAATTTCTAAAGTTCCCTCAACCTGCTTCTATTTTTCATATTGGTCTCTTGACCCTGGTATGTTTGTACTCGTTTAACTTGTTTGTTCTTTCTTATGTTGATGAGTTAACTACAAGAAAATCATTAAATAGAAATCAATTTTAAAGATAAAAAATATTTAATTGTTATATTGACTAAATTATAGATAATTTTTTTTAAAGAAATATTTCTAAATTAGTTTCTATTGTTAAAAAATTTATAAAAAAAATAAATTCTAAAATAAAAAAATTATAAGTTTTTTAACATGTATACGATAGAATATCCATTGTGAGTGAGCATTTAATGCATATCGAAAACACAGACGCAGGAGAGAAAGTTTGAAGAGAACCAATTTTAAGCACATGGCCACTGGTTTTCTTCATTCGTCTCAATTGTCTGAATTTCTTCTCCTGAAACACGTCTCAATATATTGCTATGATGGATACCTTGATTTCGAGATACACTTTTTCTCTAGATAACTAAAATAAGTTCTTTAACCTCCTTTTTTTCAATCTGTCTATTTTAATTATTTCTCTTTTTCACATTCTTTTTAATGATCAAATAACTTTCATTCTAGAAACAAAACTCTTGTTTCCTTTATTTAGCCAACGCCCATTGATTTAGTACCATCAATTTTAAAAGATAACTTCTCATACTAACTATCATCATTTTATTTTATTAAATCTATCATTGTACTTCACATTAATTAATATTATTTAATTTATTTATTTTCTAACATCTTCTCCTACATGCAAAGCTTTCTAAGAGGAGAAGAAAGATTCCCACGTGAGAAGGCTTTGTCTATGGAAACTCCATGAAACTTTATCTAAATTCCATGACGAGGGAGTAAAAGCGTGCTTCTTCCTAATACAAGCACGGAAATATTAGGATGGTAATCGAGTGAGTTAAGGTGGAGTATTTTTTACATTCCAAATTAGAGAAGTCAAAATTTATTTTTAATAAGTAAATATATTTTAGTTGTATAATTTACAATGATATTTTAGATAAAATTATATTTCAAATTATATAATACATGATGCATTTTTGGATATAAAATGTACAATTTATAATGTATTTTTTTGGTAATTGTGCAATTTGAAAAATTCCAAAATACATAATCTGGAATAGACATGCATAGCAGTGAGAACGAAAAAAATTAGGAAGATTATATTTGATCATTTCACCACTCCCATGTGGTACAGGTTGAAATCATAGAGGTACATGAAGAAATGGGCCATAATATGTTAGGGCCATGCATTGAGAATGTGCTTGGCGCCCATGTATTAAAAAAAAGGCAAATTCTCTCTTCACCATATCAATTTCAACTGTACCCAATTTTCTATTAAAATAACGAAAATATTTTTTCAAAATAAAAAAAATAACCTTGAGAAGGATGTGGATAAAACAATATTTTCAGAAACCTCTGTTCCAGAATATATTTTCAAATTCCAACTGCACCCAATTTTCTATTAAAATAATGAAAATATATTTTCAAATTTTGTGTTCTGAATTTTCTTTTCCTAAATGTAATACATTTTGGATTTCCTTTTCCATAATGAGATTTTGACTTTTGAATTATATTTAATGAATTTTAGATTTTCAAAGAGGATAATCTTAAAAAAATATAAAAGATGCAAGATTAAAATTGATATGCTGCAAGGAAAACTTGGCAGACTTATTTACTTGAAAAAGAGCCCTACTACTCCAGTTTTAGTGGTTACGTGAGGCTGAGATTCTGTTTTTTTTAGGTAAATTCTTCCTGCACCATATCAATTTTAACCTCCACCATATCAATTTTTTAAATTTCCAAAACTACCCTGCACCATATCAATTTTAACCTCCATCATATCAATTTTTTAAATTTCCAAAACTACCCTTATTCCAAATTAAAAAATCCAAAATAATAATTATAATTGAGAAATAAAAAAATACATGCTGGAAAAAAAATTCTGAACACAAAACTAAAA
>Ga0123342_1007448_pt1 | contig 14435 bp, 8 predicted proteins | sample Turbeawhitnodule_FD_89960 | JGI IMG/M metagenome (GOLD analysis project Ga0123342, IMG submission 89960) | Root nodule microbial communities of legume samples collected from Mexico - Turtle bean Mexico white nodule | ecosystem: Host-associated > Plants > Roots > Nodule | place: Mexico: Nepantla...
ATTAAAAAAAAATATAAACATATATTAATAAACTAAAATTATATATTTAAAATCAAACTATACATATATATATATATATATATATATATATATATATATATATATATATATATATATATATATATATACACACTAAATTTCGAATAGGAGCCATGCCAAGTCTTATTTCTTATATACTTTTTGGTACAAACTATAGTAATTTAAATGAACAAATTACCGTACCAGTAATTGAAATTATAAGTACAAATATTTAAGAATCATTTACTTCCAAACCTAAATATTAATAGAAAATGAGGTGGGAAAGTACTAAAGTAGATAATTCCTTACCAAATTTGTGAAAAAAAACGAAGATTCAAAATATCAAAACTTAAAAAGGATCACATTTTCAAACTCGAGACAGATCTTAAATTTTACTTTAACTTTATTTATATATTTAGTATGTATTTTCTATGATATAATTTCTAATGTTTTTTTTACCTATTTATTTCATTTTTTTTTTTTAGATTGCACATCTCTTCGTATACTGAGACATAAATAACTCTATTCAACTGATAACAAGATTTTAAAAGTGAATTATTGTTATATTTTTATGCCTAAATTAGTATTGAACCGAGATAGTTAACTAATTATGTTATGTTCAAGGGTTAGTGAACAATCAGAAAGTTGAAATTGTTCACTTCTTTAGTAAACTAAGCAACAATCGCGCCATAGAAAAAAATAAAACAATGTATCCACGTGATGCGAAAGGGACAACACATTATCCACTATGGCTACATGAAACAGTGTATAAACTCATATCAACAAAGTGTTAAAAATAATCTAATACATGTTATAAACATTAATATATACAAGAGAACCATAGAATATAATACTATGTTTGGAATACCTAGGAATTTAGTTTAAAGATTTGGTGTGGCAACAACTCATGACTGCACCAGACGCTCTACATCTCCCATTTCCACCTCACTTTCTTGCAAATCATCTTCATCTTTAAACAGTACTTCGATTTCCTCCAAAGTCTTTCCTCTTGTCTCTGGAACACAATAATGAACAAAGACAACAGCACAACACGAAATAACGCCAAAAACAAAGAATGTTCCTGCTACTGTGATTCTGTGAGACACTGAGAGGAAGGACATGGAGACTGCACCACTGCTCACCCTACTTCCCACTGCTCCAAGAGCTGATGCTTGAGCTCTGAGTCTCAAAGGAAATATTTCACTTGACAAGACCCAACATATGGGGCCAATTCCTACTGAGAATGAAGCTACATTTCCACAAACTGCAAGAATTGCTAACGCAATCCCAATTTTCGCATGACTCAGAAGAGCCAGAGACAAGCTCAGGCTAAACAAACTTATTGTCATCCCAATTGTGCTGGCGTAAAGCAAAGGCTTTCTCCCCAATTTGTCGATAAGAAATATGGCTACCAAAATGAACAGAGTTTTGGTGAATCCAACAGCAACTGTTACAGCAAGAAGCTCAGAGTTGCCAGTGATCCCGGCGTTCTTGAAAATTGTGGGACTATAATACACAGTTGCGTCTATGCCTGTTATCTGCTGGAAACACTGAATGCCACACCCAGCTATAAGCATTCTTCTAACAGGAGGAGTAGGGCTCAATATTTCTTTCCAAACGGCTTTTGATTCATACTTGTTGTCAGTATTAACTGACCCAGCAGCTACCAGAATTTCTTGCAACTTTTCTTCAGCCTCCTTGTCACTCTCGGTTATCTTTAACAACACAACTCTAGCTTCTTCAATCCTATTCTGCATCACTAGCCATCTTGGGGATTCAGGTATGACAAACAGTGCAAGAGCAATAACAACCGAAGGGAGAAGTCCAATTCCAAGCATCACCCTCCAATTTATATGTGCTGGAAGCCTGGAAAATGCATAGTTTGATATGTAGCCTAGAAGGATTCCAAAATTTATAAATATCTCAGGGAAAGAGGTAAGGGATCCCCTAGCAATGGCTGGAGAAATTTCGGCAATATAGACAGGTGTAATCATGACACCAAAACCTATACCCACCCCAGCCACGAGTCTTCCTATCATCAATACATTGAAGGATGGAGCAAAAGCCATAACAGCTCCACCTGTTTGGAAGACAACGGCTGCCAAACCAATTGTCCATTTTCGACCAATGGCATCAGATGTCTTTCCACCTGCTAAACTACCCAACAGGGATACTATGCTCAAAATTCCGACAAGTACTTCTTGCTGAACGTCAGATATATTCAGATCCTCCTGAATGAATATAATTGCTCCACTCATAACACCCACATCTGCAAAATGACAAGCAGACACAACCAACTACGGTCTTAGTTTTGGTTCCTATAAACTCGTTTTTTATGCAGTCAATATTATAAAATAAATCAATACACAACATAGCTGCAAACAAAGCACAAACCAATGGGTTCTCATCTAATAGTTGGACTAGGATTTAAGTTTTCTGCGTTCAATCCTTAGTGCTTGTCTGACAGTAAAATTATTCATCATATTCGAACACACATATCTGCTATCTGATACTATAAGACTAATCCATCTAGTCATACACACACATATATCTCTTCCGAGCCACTCTCAATTCTTGAATAATGAGCGACCATCGAAAAAGTTTCAACCTAAAAATAAAAAAACTGACAAACAACACTGGATTTTATATTCATCACTGTGATAGAGAGTTAACTTATCGAAGTCCTTAAAACAAGTATAGAATCTCACAAAAGACGATACCAAATCAAATCATTTTTCGTTTTTAGATTTTTTTAACTGACACGTATTGGGGAATATTTCGGGTGTAAATAAAATAAAATAACGGAATCGAATTATTAGACATAAAAGGAAGATAAGGAATTAGAATTGCCTACCATAGCCGAGAAGCACGGAATTGAGAGAGGCAAAAACGGCACATGCAAAGACATATTTCTTGGCCTGGTGCTTCTTGTTTTGCAGAACTTCATTGTCCTCAACTGGAACAGAGGTCACCATGGTGTATTTTGTTTCGGTACCCAACGGAATTTCAGATACCCCATCTCCGTTACAGTTCCCATCTTCTTGGACCTCAGATAACTCCATTCTACTCCTTCTCTTGTCTCGCCACCCTCGAATATTCAATAACAACAACAGTAATAAAAGATAACATTCATTTGATCAAGTACCAATCACTGCTCCTTTGTCTGTATTGTCAATGGGCTATGTTGAACTCTTCTATCTGAAATGGGAAAGCGATTGAATGAAGAAGAAGAATTGAGGAGGAGAAACAGACACCCCATTGGAAAAATTAGTTTTCTTTGGATTTTGGGTGCAAAGAATTGTCGCATTATGGTGTGGAGGGTTAGTGGGGTCAACACAGTGTGCCTGTGGCTCTAATTTTCTTTCATTTCAAAGATACGTGTTTTGAGATAAAGAAGAAAAAACGAAACATGTCCAAGGTTGTGTCGCTGTTGTTACTGATTTCCTCATGAATTCCGATTTAGACCTTGTATTTCTGAGCTGTGTGAAGAGGCTTCCACCGTCAGCGAGGGTATTTCTAGAAAGACAAAGTTGTTCAGTAAAACATTACAACTATAACTGTTATGCTTGCAAATTGTAGCAAGTATTTTTAACAGTGAGATGCACCTAATTTTTTTATAAGTAAAATATACTTATTAGTGTTGAACATAGTTTCTATATCATGTAAAAAAAAACATCATTAACATTACGTATTAGATTTGTATTTGACTGGTAATAATAAATCAGTTTAAAAGATTGTCACAACATATGAATATTAATAATGTGTATAGTTATTTCATATAATAAAATAAATGAAAACTTAAATTATAATATTTACCATGTTTATTTCAAAATAAATAATATCAGTGTAAGTATAGTATATAAATAAACATTTATTAATACATATTTGTTAAAAAGTTAAAATCTTTTAAAGAAAGTAAAGTCCTAGCATAACTGAAATCCATATTTCAAATATAGGGTTTTTGACCATGATGTGTTATTTTTTATTTTTTATCAAAATGGAGTCTGTTTTAAAAAAATACAAATTTAGGCAAGTCGTGCCAATTCGACGCGATTTCTTATGCATAAATCGTCCCAATTTGACACGACTTTGTCATGTCATACTGAAGTCGTGTCAATTTGGCACGACTTTTGTCCTATCATAATGAAGTCGTGACAACTTGGCACGACTTCTGTCACTTCATCATTTTTTTGTTAAATTTTATTGTTTATATATTGGATATTAAGTTATATAATGTTAAAAATTAATTTGATACATAGTTTTCTAGGAGTGTTAGTTTTAAGGAATAAAAAAATGAATAATCATGTATGAATCATGTTTGAATTAAATGAATAAATACACAGATAAAGAAAATGAATGTTCTAAGAATATTATGAATGAAAAAATACATATATAAAGAAAATGAGAAAATTAATAATCAAACTTGAATTGAATTTTATTATTAAGCTTGTCTGTGCAGACAATTGCTTCTATTGTGACATTCCGTTTTACAATATGAACATTTTTTTGTCTTATTTGGAATTGAATCATCAATTTTGTTACGAATGCGTTGAGTGCCAGGTCTTCTTGATTGATGTCGACGCATGATGGGGTCAGGTAAGAAATTTGGTCCCGTCTAAGTAGACCAGTAATCATGATTTCGAACTGGATTAAATTGGACCTCATAAGCCTTTAAAATATTGTGCAGAATGTATACTGGGGCCACACACATTGTTACCTATAAATGACAAAATCGCAGAAGTCGTGCCGAATTGACACAACTTGCCTAAATTCCTAGGTATCCCAAACATAGTATTATAGTAATTATTAGTAATTAAAGAGATTAACTTTTTTACCTTATATTTAAACCGTAAAGATTACTTATTAAAATGATATTAAAATTTATTATAATAATAATTTATAATAATAATTTGTTGGTTTTATTTTATCCACTATCACACTACCTAATATATAGTCTCATGGAGTTGAAAGACACTTAGCCATATACTTTAAAATCAAAATAAAAATACAATATACTATAAAATAACATAAAAACATTATAAAATATACAAATAAAAAATATTTTATTTTTTATTTTTTTATTATACAATTAAAAAAAATTATTTGAATTTATATATATTTTAGATTGTATCATCATAAGACATTCACAAATATAGAATAGACCTATAGATTATATAATTTGGAAGACATTCCCTATAAAGACTTATAGATTATGGAGTTAGAGGATGAATAAGGGGTGAATGAAGTAAAAGCCTTTATCGGGCTATATTTCTCTACAGAGCCCAACCTCAAAGCTCAAAAGGCCTAAATATCTCACAACGTTGCACGTGCCCAGGTTCGAAGACTGTTTGGGTGCCAAGTTATTATTAATCCGTTTTCGTCTCCTTCTTCGCGTCTCTCACCTCTCTTCACTCCGATTCATTGTTATCCCTCCAACTGAACTCTCTTGTTAATCGACTTTCTCGATTTCGCAAAACCCTTCAACGATGGCCGCGGAAACGCTTCCCTACCAGAATGGGAGCGTCGTTGCCAACTCCAATGACTCCACCGCCACGACCAAAAAATCGCGGGAAAGCGAGCGCCGTCGCCGTCGCCGGAAGCAGAAGAAGATCAACAAAGCGTCTGAGGCGTCGGTGCTTAACTCTGCCGAAGATAGTGACGACGCGAAAGAAACCACTGATTCAAATCAGGTTCTTGTCCATCTATGTTCTGTTACTTTAACGGTTTCTCAGGCTTTGGTGCGTTGTTTATTGTACCTATTCCTTTATAGGTTCGTAATCGACAGCGGCTTTATTGCCGGAAAGGATAGTTAGATTCCGACTGTTTATATTTGTGTGTTCTTGCAACAATATTGCAGCGAAATTAGGGTTTTCGTACTTGTACTTGGCGTTTCAGAGTTTTTAGTATAGCGGTAGAATCTCTAGGGCTCTGTCGGGTGAAAGGGAGTTGGAGAGAAAATATAGCAAAATGATCTGTGTATTTGGACAAGACATGGCTCATGTACATGGAACGTGGGTTATTTCTCCCGTGCCAAACATTGCACTAGTTATTCTTCGGTTGCAGGTTCACTTTGTTTTGATCGAAGTTCTTAAACTGGAATAATCACTGTAATTATTGCAGTTTTTAGTGTCATGTTGTCAATTTTTAGTGTTTTGAAAGGTATTTAGGTGATTAGATCAGGTGTCGTAGCAGATAGTTGTTTCCTCTAATCATATATTGAAATTTCCCTGATGTCATTTGAAATATACTGTCGTTAGTGCACATATTATGCCGTTATTTTTCTTCATTTGCAGGTTGTTGAACTAGTGGAGATTGAGTATGTACCAGAGAAGGCCGAGTTAATAGAAGGCATGGATGAAGAGTTTAGAAAAATCTTCGAGAAATTTAGTTTCGCTGATGTTACTGCTTTGGAGGTAAAGCTTATGTTTCAATTGTCTTCTTCTCGTTGTATCTTCTTTCTATACTGTTTGACCGGAGGTTTATTATCATTCAACTAGGATACTGATAAGAAGAATGGTTCGGAAGAGAATGCCGCTACTAATAAGAAGGCAGATTCTGATGATTCTGAAGAAGAAGAAAACGATAATGAGCAAAAAGAGAAAGGCATCTCTAACAAGAGGAAAAAGGTGTAGCAATTTGTAACATGTTTTCCTTTTTTGTTTATTCAATTTTTACTATTGTCTTCCTTTTGATAAATATTCTGAAATAAGTTTGGTTTCTTTGTTCAGCTTCAACGGAGGATGAAAATTGCTGAACTAAAACAAATTTGCTCAAGGCCAGATGTTGTAGAGGTAGGAACGTTCTGTGTAGCTTGTTTAGATTTAAATTGTTCAGCTTCCCTTCCCAGTTCCCACTATTAGTTTAGTCTCACGGTCACTCTTTCAAAGTCATGTAATTGTTCTATTGTTCCACTTTTAAGGTATGGGATGCCACGGCATCAGACCCAAAGTTGCTGGTGTTTTTGAAGTCTTATCGGAACACTGTACCTGTACCCAGGCATTGGTGTCAGAAGAGAAAATTTTTACAGGTTAATATGCATTCTAAATTTATAAATAACGGTTCAAGATGCAATGCAAGCATATATGATAATTGTAGCCTGCATGAGGGATGTAGTGATAGGGTGAGGAAGATAACGTCGATAAGGTTTCTCTTATCTGTATGTATATGGTGCTTGCAGGGGAGCTGCTGTGGCAATCACCAATCCTGGACTTGTAGGTGTTTGGCAATGGGCAACCTTGAGTCATTTCTCTTTTATTATCTTTATTAGATCAAATGGGAATATGTGGCTTGTATTATGTTGCATAATGGGGATCTACAATCATGACATTTTTGCATAATGTAAATGGGCATTTATTTGTGATAAAGATGCTAATAGTTCTGCTTTGAATTTTCAGATACCTTTCCATTGGGCTTAATGCTTGGGCTGAATTCCTCTTATCTTCAATTTTTATGACTGATATAATATAACTTAGCCAACTACATAGTGTATGTCCACATGAAAGTACTTATATCTCATCGAAGGTATTTTTTTTGGTTTTCAGGGTAAACGAGGTATAGAGAAACCACCCTTTCAGCTTCCTGATTTCATTGCTGCCACTGGAATTGAGAAAATCAGACAGGTAATACAATCTTTTACATATGCTTTTCAAGAAATCTCGTGTTTACGAGCTATGAATTTTTTGAGTGACCTACAAAATAAATGAATTTCCTTACAAATTTTACATGCTATTTGTGACCTTGAAACTACATTTTTCTGTAATATCATAAGCTATTACTGTTTTTATTCCTGATATTAGACTACAAGCTTCCCATTTGGGGAAGAATCTCTTTTTTATTTTAGAATTTTGTTATTTATATTTGATGGATTGATGGTTATTGGTTTTGATTAGAAGCTTGCATCCCTCCTAAGTATTGGTGTGTTTTCATAAAATTAGCACATTGTTAACTCATAGTAGCATCGATTGATAATATTGGGGATATTAACGGGGATAGCCTTGTGAGAGTGACTTGTGCTACATATAGTTTTCCTTTCACGTGTCCTCTCTTTAATTTTCTGTTCCCAACAACTTAACATTTGTATATTGTAAGTTTCTGTCTGATCTTTATATGTGTCTTTTAATTAATTTACCTAAATCCTTGCCGTAGTTGCTTTTTTAACTGTCATATGTTGTCTCATGCAGGCTTATATTGAGAAAGAGGACAGTAAGAAGCTGAAACAAAAGCAAAGGGAGCGCATGCAACCAAAAATGGGGAAAATGGATATAGATTATCAGGTTTCATTTGTGTTTTGCACCATTTGCATTGCTTATTTGGTTGTTTGTTTACTCAAGTGCCAGAACCATTTTCATTCTTTCTAATAGTTTTTCCTGGTTACTAGGTTCTTCACGATGCATTCTTTAAATACCAAACAAAGCCTAAACTGACATCTCTTGGAGACCTTTATCATGAAGGAAAAGAATTTGAGGTATTACCCAGCGTGGGAATATTTTAACTGCTATCAACTTCTGTTTTTGTTTCTGTTGCAACCATTTTCGTTTTAATATTGCTGTATTAACTTATGACTCAGAAAAGTGTTAAAATATTTTATTTATTTTTTAGTTGGGTGAGAGTCTTTAATTTGGAGCAGTAGGTCAATTTATTGATTAAGTTTAGCTGGAATATAGTGTTTGTAATTTAGGATAGGAATCTCTGTGTACCATCTCCACTCCTAGATAAGTGGAAATTTTATGAATGATGGAAGCTAAATAAAATTATTGCGGGGCTGTGATTCCACAAACTGAAAAGGAAATTTGAATATATAACAAAGGGATGAACTAAATCAGATTGAATAAAAACTAAAACAATGATTGGAGTACATCTCGCTGCAAAACTGGAAATTAATCTGTTTGTTTTAGTGGGGTCATCTTGGAATATTAATTTGTGGTGACTGGGTTAATCCAGTATGAAAGGAGGCAACTCCTTTGTGTAATCTGTTTTGCTTTTTTTGGTTGAGTAATAAATTCAAGAGTGAACCTTTTTCTGTAGTTTTTCTTTTCTTGAACCCTGAGAATATTAACAGAGCCTTGTTTTCACGGGCACATTTATCACCTTGACAATTCCTTTGGCTCATTTTTTTCCCTTTGCTTCTATATCTTTTGATAATGGGCCTATCAGTGGCATGCATAGTTGGGAAATATGTTATAAATGTCTTTTTCTCCTTTCATTTGTAATATTGTTTAGTAGGATGTTATGTTTTTTTTTTGGGTTTGGATTTGAATTTCTATGAGCATTCAATTTGAAGTTCTCGTCTTAGACTTTGGATATCTTTGTTTGTCCTTTTAATAGAGGCGTTCATTCATTTGTTTTTAGCGTCAGGGTTCCTGGCATCCTGTCCAGTTTTAATTTGATTGTTAGATTTTATTTAAGCATATCTTTTGACTGAGATTGCTCTTATTTTATATGATGTCATTGCTTGGTGCACAGGTGAAGTTGAGGGAGATGAAACCTGGCATGTTATCTCATGAATTGAAAGAAGCTCTTGGCATGCCTGAGGGTGCTCCTCCTCCTTGGCTTATAAATATGCAGGTAATAATATTATATGTTTTTGACTTCTGGTGCAATTTTCATATTATTCTGTTTCTGGCCATTTGACCACAAATATGTTTTTTTAGAGATATGGTCCTCCGCCATCATACCCTCATCTGAAGATCCCTGGACTGAATGCTCCTATCCCCCCTGGAGCTAGCTTTGGTTATCATCCTGGTGGATGGGGCAAGCCTCCTGTTGATGAAGTATATATTTTTTTTACATATCTACTTGTGGATGGGACTGGATTATTTTTTTCAGCTAAGAGCCCCCCACTCTTTATCTCACTGACCTGTTTACTTGTGTTCATCTGAACAGTATGGACGTCCACTGTATGGAGATGTTTTTGGTGTTCAACTGCAAGAACTGCCTAACTATGAGGTTTGGTTTAAGGCCAGAGTTGAATTACCTTAAAGCTTATGGAATTCTTTCTTGTTTCATGTGGAATTTCGTTGGGTTCTTATGATGTGAAGTGAAAAACATTAACAGTATATAAAGTCTTATTGCTTGCCACCATTCCTATTATCTTGAACTCACAGTCCCAAAAGTTGTGCTGTTTGAAAGCTCACATGGTTTTTCATATAACATGCCACCTAAGAAGTCTTTTTGGGCTTGAGGCTTGATAATGCACAGACAGACCCACCCTACCCCCCTATTCTGGAAATTGACTTCTATTTATAAGAATTAGGATAGCTGGGATTAAACTCCTAGATCTAGTGGTCAGAGCCTCGATAGACATATCCTATGTCATGAATCAATAATTCACGACGGTGAAGACACATTAATGGTTTTATATTTAACACAATAATATTTTTTTTTTGCAATTTACTCTTCAGAGACTGTCCTGTCAATGCAATCTTTCTTTGTGTGAGGAATGTGTAAAGTTTACATAGGATTGCATTAATATATCTCATTTAACTCTCAAGAGACAGTCATGTCATTGAGTGAATGCAATCTTATCTGTCGTTTGGTAACGAATACAGATAATTGTTTTACATAGGACTGTTGCAATATATGTTGTATAAAATGTTTCTTAAATTCATTGTGGTATTCCATTTTCATATTTAGTGTTCTCACTATGCAGGAAGAGCCAGTTGACAAGACCAAACATTGGGGAGACTTGGAGGAGGAAGAGGAAGAAGAGGAGGAGGAGGAGGAAGAAGAAGAAGAAATGGAGGAGGAGGAACTTGAAGATGGTATTCAGTCAGTTGATAGTCTGTCAAGGTATTGTTATTTTACCATTTTATTTTCTTGTTTATATATTATGATGGTAGCATGGACGTTTTGAACTGCCTGAGAATCAACATTTTTTTGGTGATCTGCATTACCATTCTTCATGATAAAACTTTTGAAAATCATTTACAAATGATTTGGCATATGATTATGTCTTTGGATTAGCCAATTTTGTCACCTAAAACACTATCAAATCTTTATGAAGAGAATGAATTTTGCCCCAAAGATTTAATCACAACCAAATATGCACTAGCTAAACATTTAAGAAAACAAAAACTATCGAATGATGGTTAAGAATTTATGTAATGGGTTCCTAGAATTTATAAAACATTTAGCAAACAGAAAAGGAAACAGGAATGAAATGATGATCAAGAATTTGTAAAATGGCTTTGTAGAGTTTAATTTGAACATTTAATATTTCTGGTTTCCAATTGTTACACTGAAGTTAATGATTGGTTGGTATTAAATATATGGAACATTTACCACCCAAAATGAACTAATCTTATGGATAGAATAGTTAACAGATATTTGAATGTAAATTTCTTGTACCATTGTTGTGCTCATGATTCTCCCTTTAATATTTTGGGTGTACGTGTGTGGACTGATTTGAGAAGAGTTTTTTTTTTGTGGCGGTTGATTATGTACTGCTCCTTTCATCTCATCTCTTGATTATTTTCCTTTACATTTTTCACCTCAGCACTCCCACGGGAGTGGAAACACCTGATGTTATTGACCTCCGGAAGCAACAGAGGAAGGAGCCTGAGAAGCCTCTTTATCAAGTGAGTGTATTTTATTGCTGTTTTTCATTAGCCTTGGCTTCTGATTTGACTTGCTATGTAATTATCGTTTTGTTGTTTTCTATGTAGGTACTTGAAGAGAAGGAAGAAAAAATTGCTCCTGGAACTTTGCTTGGAACCACACACACGTATGCTATACTTGCACCTACCTTTTTATTATTATTTGAATAGCATTATTTTTCCCTCCTCGATTGTTTGTTGAGTTGCCACGTTTTTTCTCCACTCTGCAGTTATGTTGTTGGCACTGGCGCACAGGACAAGTCTGGGGCTAAAAGGGTAAGAATTTTTTCTGTGGTTGGTTGGTTGTTTATGATGATGCTATCCGTTTTGTTTTCAAGGGTAGCATGTTTCATGCGTTCTGGTTATGGCACTTTCAGGTTGATTTGCTTAGAGGTCAGAAAACAGATAAAGTGGATGTCACTTTACAGCCTGAAGAGTTGGAAGCAATGGAAAATGTTTTGCCAGCGAAGTATGGATTTTATCTTTTCTAACTTTTTAGAGTTGGTTAGTTGGGTCAGGTTTGAGGAAGTGATTTCTTACCTCTACTGGATACAGGTACGAAGAAGCAAGGGAGGAGGAGAAGTTGCGTAGTCAGCGTGAAGATTTCAGTGATATGGTTGCAGAGGTGTGTTACATTCACCCTTCAAATCGTGTACATACATGCATATTAGATTTTCTAGTTGTCAATGTGACTTAGGTAATGTTATCTGTCTGGTGCAGAACGAGAAGAAGAGAAAGAGAAAGATGCAAGAAAAGGAGGGCAAGTCAAAGAAGAAAGACTTTAAGTTTTAGGGTGCGCCTTGTTCGTCTATTGCTGGAAAATGGGGCTGGGCTTACCCTCTACTGGGGCAGTTCTCACATCCCATGAGCTGAGAATATGTTGTTAGCAGCGGTTTAACGCGACTGTATTTTATTGGCTGGAAGTGAAGTGTTAATGTTTTGGATAGGAGGAATATATATGTATGAGGACTCTACGCAGAGCAAGTGGTAGTCAGCTTTAATTCAAAATTCAATACCATGAATTCAATCCTTCCAAGGCTTTACAATACATCACCGCGCTACCTTCCACATAATTTGTTGACCCCAATCACCGTCTTATTTTGCTTCTTTCCCCTTATTCTATTAATATTTATGCCAATGATTTCTTTTATTGTTTTAGGAGAAAAAATTAGGATAATTGAAGAGAGTATTTGATTGAACGGTACTGTCTTGTTTGGGTGAGAAGAGTAATTGAGAGGATGAAAGTTGTGATGAGATAAGTTGTAAAATAAAATTGAATGCCTAGTTTTTTAGAGTAAAAAAAAGTGAAAAATAGAGAAAAAAATGTTTTAAATATTGTATAATTTAGATGAAATTAATAAGATATAAAAAGATAAATAAAAATATCCGAGAAAGAAATAAAATTTAGGTTTTATTATCTTCTTAAATTATTTTTTTTCTGTTAAAATAACGATATTAATTTTCTCTTCATGTTTCTACACTGTTAATAAATGTGCACTACTAATAAATGTATGAATTGTTATAATTTTTTTATTGGTAAATTTCATTCGACAAAGGAGAATCTTTTCGGCTGAGGATAAGCTCGGAGAATATGTTACATTATTTTGAAATGTTTTATAATAGTTTTTTTTTTTTTTTTTTTTTTTTTTTTTGCATTATGGTTGTGATTTTCTTCTCAGCTTTTGTGATTGGTTGGCATTCATTTCCGATTTCATGTGTGTATTTTGTATTTCTATTTTGGATTGTGATTTTAGGGGTTTGATACGATTTCGTTTTGGGTTCTTATTTTAGGGTCTGTGTAGGATTCAGATTTGGGATTCTGGTTACATAATCTGCAATGATAGAAATAAAACTAGACCAGAATACACCCCTCCATCACTGTAATTGCTTTCCCACGAAAAAACACTCTTTGGTTCTGCTTATCTAAACTAATATTGGAAATTCCTCCTCTGAGTGATGCCTGTTACAAGTGTAATTACAGATTAGTATGACAATGAGACAGATAATCCCAACGAGTGAAAGGAGAGTACCTGATAAGCATTCAAATCATATTTGCCCAGCTTCTTGCTCCATATGATTAGGTTCCCTAATATATACGAAGGGAAAGTAAAATAACATATCCTATTCGATGCATGTAAAGTATGGTAAAAATAAAACAAATAGAGAAGAAATAAACCTTGTTTCTTTAGGTGGATAAATAGTGAGGGCAGACACCACCTAGGCAGAAGTTATATATATGAAAAATCAATGTTTCTTTAGGTGGATAAATACATTTTTTTTTTAGGATATAATGGAGGGAGATGCAGGTCAAGTCGATGATTTGGTTATGGAGCACAAGGTCTGATTCAACAAAATCATAATTTGTGCACAACGCACACTGATTTTTGTTTTTTTGATGATTTGTTTTTTCCATTTCATATGTAGGTGTTTCGACATTATTGTAGGACAACTTTTCTGGGTGTAGTGAATAAGAGGTTAACTGATGAACAAAAGAGTTTCATTCAATCAACCCCATTTGCATGGCTAATGTTGTTGGCTGACAAGGTAAAAATGAGTCGAACCCTACTTAGGGAGTTGTGTTCTAGGTGGGTGGAGAGAAGACAAAGTTTCCTCATAAGGTGTGAAGTTGTCACATTGTCCTTGGTAGATGTTTGTTTAGGTTCGGGGTTGAGAGTTGTGGGAGAAAAAATAGACTTGCAGAAAGCAGCAGACGAAAGTCATACTAAGACTTTATTTGAAAGTAATAATGTCAATGTCAAGATGATTTTTGATGAAATTATGAAGTTTGACAATGATGGTTGCATTGAGGACTTTTGTAGATTG
>Ga0123342_1007449_pt1 | contig 14434 bp, 4 predicted proteins | sample Turbeawhitnodule_FD_89960 | JGI IMG/M metagenome (GOLD analysis project Ga0123342, IMG submission 89960) | Root nodule microbial communities of legume samples collected from Mexico - Turtle bean Mexico white nodule | ecosystem: Host-associated > Plants > Roots > Nodule | place: Mexico: Nepantla...
ATGAAATATGACTATACAAGCCTTTTTATGGTGTAAAGATTATAAAATGGTGAGGTAGTTTCTAAGTGGACGTGACTGTACAAAATGATGCCATGTCGAGACGTTCTTGTGTAGACGAGGACACCTTTTTTTTTCTTCTATTTTGGTCATGTATGGTTATTGACTTTCTTTCCCCTTTCAAGAGTATAATTTTTGTTGCAAATTTACCTTTACCTTTTCTCCTGTGATACCGATAATAACTCCTCACTCTCCATCTTTTTATTCAATCACGTCTAAAATCATAAAGGTTCTCCAAAAGTAGGACAAACATATGGAAAAGAAGGATATAAAGTGATTGAAGAAGTATTTTTAAAGGCTCTTTTAACGTACTGCGTTTCAACGTTCCTGGTGTAAATCATGCACCATTTTTACGGTTCCTTTTTAAATTCAAAAGATAAAATTTATGTGTTGCCTTATGTCATTTGGGTGTAAATTTCTATCAAAATAAAGGTTTGATGCTAGTTTGAGATTTTGCTGCGTTGGTCAAAGAAGTTTTATTCTTAATTGAAAAATGTTGCATTTAAAACATGGCCTTCAGTTTTTGTTTTAAAATTCTGAGTCCTTTCATTGACTTTGAGGTCGAGTTTTATAGTAGACTTGGTCCTATACACGGGTGTGAACACAGTGTGTGAGTAGGTTTGGCGTGAAGCATTTTCTAATGTACACTTAATGTTTTATTTGTTAAGATATGTTGATACTTCCAAAATTCTAATCTCAATCTTCATTCGACATTTGTAACTTAAATTAAATCTTGAAGTATCTAAACACATGGTTCATCTAACATATAGTTTGTGTAAATTTATAAAAAAATTATCATCTCTCGATTTATGATGTGAAGTAATTGTTGTGACTTTGATTTTTCTTTTTTCTTTTACTTTACTATGTTTTTGTGAGGAAGGATTAGTAAAGAAAGATGAATGTCAAACTCTTAATCTAAGTAATTTAAAAAATGAGAATAAAAGTAGATGAAATATATATTATGTCAACTCCTCTTATAAGTCATACATTTATGGTTTTGCTACCCATTTTAATAAGATAAACAATTTGTTTTATCTTGTCGAAGAGATATAATTATAAAATATATTAAATGTAATTTAAGCATCACAAAAAAATTATTAATGGAATTCTAATAACAAAAATGGAATAACTTACAAGAACCCAAATGTCTCTTTAGTTATTTCATAGAACTTGTACATTGAAGATAATAAATCTTTAAAGATATATAAGAAATTATTTATACTATGTAGCTAATCCTTTGAAAAAGAAAAAAAAAGAAAAATGTTACTAAGTCTGGAAAGCGTTTAGGACCAATCTTGTATGAAGGGCAACCACAAAAGCGTCTAGGACCAACCTTGCATGAAAAGCAACCAAAAGAGCGTCTAGGACCAACCTTGCATGAAGGGTACCCTCAAGAGCGTCTAGGACAACAAGATCCATGACCAAGAGAGTTGATGTTCCAAGAAGGTCCATCAAGCGTTAGCATAGTTTTATTTGTGGTGCAAATAACATAGCATTGTGAACCTTGTTTAATTGTGCAAATTAGGATTAAGTTTGGATTACCTAAATTAGTTACGGTTTCTAGAACCTACCACACTAATCTAGGCCGGCCATGTGAAGGCTAGATGGCCATGTGCTCCATGTGCTTCTATGTGCTTACACTTGCATGTAATTTGGCTAGCATTTCATTTGTATTTGACTCTTCAAATTTCAGCCCTCCAATCCTATATAAGGAGGTGCTTGACTCTCATTTTGTAAGATTAAATTGAGTATTGTTATGCTGTCAAACTTGAACCATACTTTACTCTCTTGCCTAAGATTTAGGTCTTAATCTTCAATTCTTTCACCTACCAAAAGGGGTTGGCCGAATCTTCCTCAATTTTCCTATTCTCATGCACCTTCAAGGCAGCCACACCTCCTAAGAGGGCCTTGATCCATCAACAAACCATTAAGCTTCCGCAAACCACCCAAAAACTACAAAAGAGAAGAGTTCAATGCCATCAAAGTCCATCAATAGACCAATGAAACTTTTTTATCTTGGGGAGTGCGTTGAAAACCTAAAAAGGTTTACTAATAAACAATTGAAAAAATACTTAAAGAAAGTTAATAATAGTTTTTGAAGGATTAATTGGGGAGTACGTTGAAAACCTAAAGAGGTTTTAAAAAAACAGTTTGAAAAGAATACTTGAAAATGTTAATAATGATCTTTGAAGAAATAATTATGTATTTTAGTTGTGGTTAATTAAACTCGGTGGATTAACTAAAAAATAAACATATTTTTAGTAGTATAAACAAACAAATAAAAAATATTGAGCCTGGTGTATCTCATCTCTTTTGTGTTTTAAAGTAGTTTTATAAATGTTGAACACAAATAAACACTAAATATTAAATATAAGAACATTATTAAATAAAAAATATTTTTATTGATCAAAATAATTAATTAATATATTTTAATAAATTAATTTTTTTTTATTAATATTTAAGAAGAATTTATAAAATAGTTTATAAATTAATATCTAATCATTACTTACCAAAATTTAACTATTAATTAATTTATAATTTAAATTTTTTTTATTAACTTATTAAAGAATTTAGAATTGGATAGCTAATTTAACTATCAATTTAAAAATTATTTTATAAATTTCTACGAAAAATAGAAATCACTTTAACTACTAATAATTTTTTAATCTCTAAATCATCTAATTTGGTTAATATAGTGATTATTTTTTTAAAATTTAATTATTTTTTAATAATTTAAATTTAATTATTATTTAATACTTTCTTTTTAGTGAAAAGTATGGTTAATTACACTACTAGAAAATCATTAAACAGAAATCAGTTTTAAAGAAAAAAATAATTGGTTGTTATATTGATTAAATTATATATTATTTTAGAGATTAATTTTTTTTATTAATTTCTAAATTAGTTTCTATTATTGATAAATAGTTTTTAAATTGGTATCTAATTATCTATCAAGGTTTTTCTACCAAATTTAAAATCTTTGTAGCTAATTAGATACCAATTTAAAAACTATTTGTCAATAATAGAAATAATTAAAAATTAATATTTTTTAGTCTAAAAAGTAGTATCTAATTTTGTCAATATAACAACATTTTTTTTTCTCTAAAATTTGTTTCTATTTAATAATTTTTTTTAGTGTTAAAAATACAAATGAAAGTCGTTAATTGTAAAAATATAAAAATATCATAACTCAATCATTTTCATGTGTGACTAACCAAATATTTTAAATTTTCTAGGGGAAGTTTCTCAATAATTACTCTTAGAATAAAAAATACGAAGAAAGAAAACATTTAGTTTTTAAGTTAATATAAGTTTAAAACATCAGTTAAAAATCGAAATTTGGAAAAATTAATATTAAATAAATCATAGCATTAAATATAAGCTAAGTTTAGCTGATAAGACAAGTTATTTCACTTCTTCTCTTAAGTTTTTTCTTCTATAAATGTTTATAAACACAGTTTCTCGAAATAAATCTATAATGTAGTAACAAATTAAAAATATTATAAAATAACAATTTTTTTTTTCTAAAGAAAGTATATAAATATTTTCAAAATATGTTTTACCTACCAAACCAAATTTAGCTTTGTTTAATAAAAGACTCTCATAATTCCTATTAAAACATGTTATGATTTACTGATATAATATTTTTTTAATAACAAACACTTTTGTAGTGACACTCTGAAAGGATACATAGTTTATTTTTGTGAGTTGATACATTGGTTGGGTAATTGATGTACATGTCAGCAAGATAGAAACTGATCCACATTTTACATTAATTGTTAAACTGATGTAATATATATAAATACTCCAATAATTTTAAATAATAATCGATATATAAATATATTGATAAGGGTCAAAATGAGAAAATTATATTTAGGGTATATTACATTAGTTGGTACAATAACCAATGTAATATATAAACTGATGTTATATCCGATTGGATTAAATGGCGTGTTAGTGTTCAATACTCGTGTCGGACACGACACTCGTATGACATCTGTAGGATACGTATCCGTGAAGTGTCCAATTCAAAAAGTATTTGTTAGATTTCTAACAATTATAGTACATTTCTAACACAATTTTAAAAAGAAATGTTGGAGATCCCACATCGACTAGAGATTAGAGCCTTTCATTGTATATAAGTGGGTGCAAACCTCACCCCATCGAGCCAGTTTTATGGGGTTGAGTTAGGCTTAAAGTCCACTTCGTAATAAGAAAAAATACATTAATTTTCTCAAAATTTAAATTTTTATTGTATAAATTATTATTATGATTATAAAACTAAAAAACAAATCATTGTGAACCAGTCATGAAAAATATATTTCCGCTCCAAAAAATAATTTGGAAAATACTTGTACACATAAATTTTTATTGTCAATTTATATAATTCATAATTATATAATATATAGATCCGTGTTTTTACGTATCTCCATATCCGTGTCCGTGTCGTATTAGTGATGTCAATTGATGTTATTATATCCATTAAGATATCAAATCTACATCTTCAATCTTTTTAAACAATTTTATTGTATTTGTTTTTTTTTTTTTAACTATAAATAAAAAAGACATATCAAATTACCAATGAAATAAATTTCTATATTTATTCAGATTTACTAATAGCTGAACTTGTCTAAAAATAATAAAATTTAATACATTATTATTGTTAAGATTGAGATACAATTAGGAGGTCTAGCAATTCCCTATAGAAATTCACTATGTCATATAACTTCTTAAAAACCATCATAAAAAAATGTTTTGGTACCAAGTAAATTTATAAACGTCTTCCATTAAACAATTAATACATGTATAATAATATATTTCATTCACATCTTACATTTTGTTATAAACTCTTCAATGCTATTCTCATACAACTTACTTATTCCACTTACATTTATCTAACTTTAATTTTATTAATTACTACGTAAGAGAAGAAATTGGTTTATGCATAAATAGGTATTGTTTTTCAAAGCAATGTGTGATAAGAAATTTTTTTTTTTATACTTCATTATTACATAAACTTTAATCAATATTACTTCATTAGACAACATTTTGTATTGTTATTTAGGTTAACAAAATAAAATTGACAACCTTAAATCACTATAATTAAATATATGCATCATAAAATCAATACAAAATGCAATTAATCAAAATTTCATAAAATATATTTAATATGATTAAAATATACATACTACTAAACTATAAATAAAATGCTTAATTTTTCCAATATATCCAAACGGACAATTCAAACAATATATTAATTACTGACTATTTTTTTATTTTAAATAAAAATATACTAAATAATTTTAATTAAAAACATTATTCTATCTTTATACTAAATCTCAAGTAAAAATTCAAGATTCACTCAATATATGACACAAAACAATTACACATTTCGTGACACAACATTTAAAAATGAACTTCTAAAATTAAACAATATACATTATGAAAGGTTGAACATTCTCAAACCTAATACTAAACAATACACGTTATGAAACACGGACTATTTATTCCTCCACCTCCATATATTATTCTCCCACTTCCATAAATTTTCATATTTCCAAAAATACACTTCTTTGTAATATTTTGGATTATGTAATCTGGAAGTTTATTTTCAAATTCGTAATTAGCTTCCGGATTACATAATTCGGAAGTCTTTTTTCATGTGCATGATTAGTTTCTGGATTATATAATCCGAAAGTCTTTTTTAGCTTACGAATTACATAATTTGAAAGTCTTTTTTAAATGTGTGTCCGCATTACATTATTCGAAAGCTACTTTATGAAAGTGACAAAAAAAATTAAAAAAATATTTTCACGTTATGAAAATGCAGAAAGAAACAATCTATGAAACGTCGAACATCCTCAAACCAAATATTAATATATAATAAGAATATAAAATCAACATAAATATCATCCATATTTGAAATAAATTTTCATTATTCATTTTAACCTTACTTTTTTAATTTTAATTTACCTTAATTTAAATAAAATTAATTCCAACATTTTCATACATATTTTAAATTTTAAATAAAGTACTAATTTTAAAATATGAAATATATGAAAAGGGAACTCGACTGCAGTTGCATTGCAGGGGCCAAACTCAATCACAAGTTCACAACTGTAACACCACGGCGATGAATTTTTATATTTTGAAATTGAATTAGGTTTATAAACATATATATTAAACAATTATTCATAAATTGCATAATAATTATTTTCTACGTGTATTATGCTTAAAACTATCTAGAGTCAGGTCTTAATTTAATTTGTATGAACTTTTGTAAAAAAAAATTTAATAGCAAATATGTATACTCTCTACATGAAATTAAATTAGAATAAATTGGAATTTACCGATTTAGTAAAAAAAGTGTTTAATTTTAGAAACTTATAAATTTTACATTTTCACTAAATTGTTTTATGTGTGTTGTTAGATACTCAGTAGTTTTTTTAGGTGTGTGTAATACAAATGTTTAAATTTGTAAACATATTAAATGTTTATAAATTTGCACGATAATATTTTTTATATTTGTAATTTTTAAATCTTCAAGACTATCAAATGTTATTAAGAAATCTCCGTAATAGAGATTTATTTACAAAATCTACATTTTAATTACTATTTTATTTAATTTGATTTGTTTTTTATACATAAAAATATTTTTTTATTCTTATAACACATTATTTTAAGTATGTTAATATATTTTAAGAACAAGGTCTTTATCAGATGCCCTTTTTATGGCTCGCTAAATAAAAATGTATTAATATATTATTTTACAGGGTAAGAAAATTATAGAAATGTAAAATTTAGTTGGCTCATTTAAAATTTAAATTTTTTTTATTTACGTGAATAAATCTTCACATTATTTATAATAAATAAACTAGAGACAATGTGAACAACAATAAAAGTCGAATGTTAAGAGAAAATAAAAACTGGATCTTCCCTGTAGTTTCTTTCCAAAAATTATTTTCAATTTAATTATATTTGGAATTGAAAAAATTCTATTTAAATTTAATTTAGATAACGTCAGTACGATTTTTTTATCAAATTTATCTTACATATATTTAAAAAAATATAATTTATTTAATGTTTTTTATTTATTTTATATCAAATCAACATTTCCAATCAAGTATTTATAACTTAAGCATTGGGTAGTTAAAATTACATTTTTTTATAAACTTATCAAAGGAGGTAAAACTCATGTTGTTGAATTAATATTATTTTATCTCTCCTCTCTATTCATAACTCCCTTCTTTGGTTTCTTAAAATCATAAAGAAGAGAAAAATGCAATGAATTAAATTTTCTATCAATTATATAATTTTACATGTTCTTAAAACACACCTCAAAATAAACTTACCTAACAGGTTCCTTTTTTTCCATCTGTAAAAAATAATGTTTTCATCTAATTCTAAAACATTTCTTCAAACTGCACTACAGAAATAACAAACCCAAGAGTCCAGTAACCCTAACTCAATCAACCTGTGTGCAATAACATAGGCAAAACAAAAAAAAATACAAAAGCTACTTTTAGTAACCTCTGTTTTGATGTACACTAGGTTACTGAGCACAGTACTTATACATGAATTGAACAAAAGTCTCTGATAAACTAATAACTGGAGTTACTAGTGGAAAGACTCAAACATACTTAGAAACCAAAAAGTGTAGTTGCTGCATGTAAAGTAGGAAAGAGGAGGAACAGATTTGACATGTGCAGTGTTAAAAGAAACAATGTGAAAATTAGAATGATGATAGTACTCTCAGTAAGTAAACAGTAACAGAGATATATGATAAGAGTTTAACTGAAGTGAAGAAATAGGGTAAAGTGGTGAGAAATTTAGTGTAGTTTTGGTGATGTAGAGAATGTAACAGAGGGAGGTGTGAGTCGGTGACAGGTTCTGGTTTGGAAGAGAACCCAAAAACAAATAAATATAAGGCATTTCTCTTTCCTTGGCAATGGCATTAGTCGGTTATCACTTGGTCAATTACCCCTAATGTTTAGGAAATACATAAAATATATTCAGGATATTTATGAGATTAAACAAATAAATGGGAACTCTTTTTAACCTAAAATACAAAAACAAAAAAGGAAAAATAGAAACCAATATGTTTAGTTTGGTTTGCTTCCTACCATCAACTGTATTTAATCCTCCTCTAAATGGAACAAAACCCTAAGGGTTCTTGTAAGAACCAATCGCCGCCAGATTGATTTCTCTCACTGTTTCTTTTTTTTGATCTCACTGCACCATCCCTCACTCCTTCTTCTCTCCTGTTCTTTCACACCTTTATTTTATTGTTCTGTATATACTAACCTCTGGGGAATCATGTTCTTCTAGGAATTTCTTTATAATTATGGAAACTAATTCTGGGGAACATGGAGTGAATTTTGCAGTTTGGTTTTGTGTTTGATTATTGGGTTTCAGCTGCGGAGTTGGCTTCGGTGCAGTTTTTACAGAAAGCTTGAATTTTTTTTTGTTTTTCAATTCCTTCCGGTAACTGCCAGTTATAATTTTGTCAAGTATGGAGCGTGGCGGCTTACGTTATGCGGTGGAAAACGTTTTAGCTTTTGGGTTTGTTTAGGTTAGGGTTTGATTGATGGTGGTGGGTGGTGGTATAGTTTAGCTATATGATGAGGTTGATGATCAGATTGGGACTTTGAAAAAATGTTGTCTGAATTGGAAAGAAGACCGATGCTTGGGAGTAACGAGGGTTCTTTTGGAGATGAACTGGAGAAGGAGATAGGGATGTTGCTTCGTGAGCAACGCCGACAAGAGGCTGATGATCGTGAGAGAGAGCTTAATATTTTTAGGAGTGGATCAGCGCCTCCAACTGTGGAGGGTTCTTTAAGTGCTGTTGGAGGGTTGTTTGGTGGCGGTGCTGTTGCCGGTGCTGGTGGTGGTGATGCTGGTGCCTTTTCGGAGTTTCATGGGACTGCTGATGTGAATGGGATTGCTTCCGAGGAGGAACTAAGGTCTGATCCAGCTTATCTTTCATACTATTACTCCAATGTGAATTTGAATCCTAGGCTGCCACCTCCTTTGCTGTCAAAGGAGGATTGGAGGTTTCAACAAAGACTTAAAGGTGGTGTTTCAGTTCTGGGTGGAATTGGAGATAGGAGGAAAGTGAACAGGGCTGACGATATTGGTGGTAGATCCTTCTTTTCTACTCCACCGGGTTTTAACATGAGGAAACAAGAGAGTGAAGTGGATAATGAAAAAACAAGAGGTGCTGCGGAGTGGGGTGGTGATGGACTGATTGGCTTGCCCGGAATAGGGCTGAGCAAACAGAAGAGTTTTGCAGAAATTTTCCAGGTGGCTTGCTTCTTCTGTCATTGGTTGACTAATTGATCCCGTGTTGCATCTGTTTGTATTTTTCCTGGATTTTGTAATTTGGTGTTATGTGTTATCTCTGACATGTGATTAATTGATGATGCATATGTTGTGAGGTTGGGTATGATCTCTGGTAGTATATGCTGAGTATAAATTTTTTATATTCTGATGTGTGGTATTGTTCAAAAGTTCTGATTAATGATTGTAATTCTTGAGGGTAGCCAAGTTTGATTAAGGGAATGCTAAATGATGACATGCGTCAGTCGTTGAATTTCGGTTCCTATATTGTTAGTTATAGTGCTCATTGTGATGGAAGATGACAGCATAACACTTTGTGAATTCATAAAAAAAAGTGTCATTAGAGTTCTGCCAATCCTTTATCAGTGTCCTCTAGTTGTTATCCTTTTAGTTTTATACTGGTTCTAAGTATTTATACTGATTGTTTAGTTACATCTGGTTGACTTGTTGCTTTTACCATAAAATTTTATTAGGCTCATTAACCACATTTGTGTCTAGTTTTGTAATTTCAGCTATGCATCATACAATACATGTATGCTATAATGCATACTGTAGTGCATACATAGTGTATCTCTGTCTGCACTGTAAACTGTAGTACTATATTGTCAACTGTAGCATGTCTGGGGTTGAGATACTTTACAGTCTCCAGTCAGTTGATCACATGATGTCACATCATTGCTATTAAAATTTAATTTATTGTATAAAATATATTAAATATAGTGTTTTAATCGAAGTGACTGCTAGATTTTCCGTTATAACGGATTCATGCCCATCAGCCTGTTAGTTCAGCAAATCTTCTAAAGTACACGAACACCTTATGTAACTGCACTACCTATTTCTGTTTCTGTTTCAACCAAATTTGTGGAGAGTCTTTCTTGCTCTTGTGAGCCCTTCTTTTCTCTGACATACTGTCGTCAACAATGCTTCATGCTTCTGCACCAGTTACATTTTCTTGCTCAAGCTTGTCTTGGCTTACACCCGTTAATTTTGAAAAATCAATATATTACCCGAGTATTGAAGTGACTCGTGTTGATTTTGATCTTGAAGTCTGTGATTTTTGGTATAACTTAGAATATATTGTATATTCAGATAATTATTTGTATGCCTTTGCATTTTAAAAGATTTTATGTAGCAATATCTGTTTTTCTTGATAATATCAATTGTTGACATTTCTGTAGTGAATTTATATTATTTTTTCTTTGATATCTTTCTTGGGCTTTTTTTTTTCATATCCTTTTTTCTTCTGCTCGTCATTTACAAACAGTAATTGTGCAGGATGATTTGGTACGTAATACCTCTGTCACAGGCCCTCCTTCTCGTCCAGCCAGTCGAAATGCATTTGATGACAATGATATCATTAGTTCTGCTGAAGCAGAGTTAGCTCATGTGCGCCGTGAGTCCACAACAACTGATGCACTGAGGTCAGGATCAAATATTCAAGGATCATCTGTATCCCAAAATACTGGCTTGCCAGCTTCATATTCTTATGCTGCTGCGGTTGGATCTTCCATGTCAAGAAGCACTACTCCTGATCCACAGCTTGTTGCTAGGGCTCCCAGTCCCTGCATCACACCTATTGGTGGTGGCAGAGCTACACCTTCTGACAAGAGAATTATTGCGAGTCCAGATGGATTTAATAGTGTTTCATCTGGCATCAATGAGTCATCAGATCTTGTGGCAGCATTGTCAGTGATGAACTTGTCTGCAGATGACATATTAGATAGTGATAACCGTTTGCCATCACAGGTTGAATCAGATGTTGATAATCACCAGAGATATCATTTTGGTAGGCAAGGTGGTCAAGATCACGGGAAGCAACATGCTTATTTAAAGAAATCTGAATCAGCTCACTTGCAAAACTCAAGTAAGAGCAGGGATGGTTCTGATCTTAGTAATGCATCCTTGGATCGGCAGGTTGAGCTACAAAAGTCTAATGTTCCTTCCAATAATCCATATTTCAAAGCATCTCCTACCTCCCATTTTATTAGAGGAGGTAATTTCCCACCTCAGTACCAGACTATAGATGGTTCAAATTCATCGTATACTAACTATGATCTGAGTGGGTACGCCGGGAATCCAGCATTGGCATCCTTGATGACTAACCAACTTGGCACTGGTAATCTTCCACCCTTGTTTGAAAATGTTGCTGCAGCATCTGCAATAGCAGCCCCTGGAATGGATTCAAGAATTCTTGGAGGTGGTTTGGCATCTCGAGCTGCTGCTCCATCTGATGTGCATAATCTTGGTAGGATGGGAAATCAAATTCCGGGTAGTGCTCTTCAGGCCCCTTTTGTTGATCCTATGTATCTTCAGTACCTGAGGACATCTGAGTATGCAGCACAACTTGGTGCTCTTAGTGACCCCTCTGTCGACAGGAACTACTTGGGCAATTCGTACATGAGTTTACTTGAGCTCCAGAAAGCTTATCTTGGGTCTATGCTCTCACCTCAGAAATCTCAATACAATGTACCACTGGGTGGTAAATCAGGCAGCTCCACTCCTCATAATTATTATGGAAATCCTGCTTATGGTGTTGGGCTGTCTTATCCTGGAAGTCCAATGGCAAACTCTGTTGTATCCACCACCCCTGTAGGATCTGGAAGTCCTGTTAGGCACAATGAACTGAATATGCGTTTTGCTTCTGGAATGAGGAATTTAGCTGGGGTAATGGGACCTTGGCATGTAGATACTGGGAACATTGATGAAAGCTTTGCTTCTTCTCTGTTGGAGGAGTTTAAAGGCAATAAAACAAAGTGTTTTGAGCTTTCTGAAATTGCTGGTCATGTTGTTGAATTCAGGTATTTTTTTCCTATTGATCTTATGGATTATTTTTTTGCCATCCTGACAAAACAATTTTGATTAATTTATGATCATTGGCAGTGCGGATCAATATGGGAGCCGATTTATTCAACAAAAGCTTGAAACGGCCTCTACAGAAGAAAAGAACATGGTTTATCAGGAAATCATGCCACATGCCCTTGCTTTGATGACTGATGTCTTTGGTAATTATGTGGTTCAAAAGGTAATTACTCCTAATTTAATATTTTCTTTCATGAATCTTGTTTGAGCAATAGTTGGTAATGTTATATGGTATATTGTAGTTTTTTGAGCATGGACTTGCAGCCCAGAGAAGAGAGTTGGCCAACAAACTTCTTGGCCATGTGCTGACACTTAGCCTTCAAATGTATGGTTGCCGGGTCATCCAGAAGGTATGTGCAATATCAGATGGCATTAGTTGATGGGTATATATGTTTTGCTGCCTATTTAATATTCTGAGCATGTTATCAATTTTCTTTTGTGCTTCAATTTTTTATACCACTTTAGGCCATCGAAGTTGTTGATCTAGATCAGAAGATAGAGATGGTGCTAGAGCTTGATGGTAATGTCATGCGCTGTGTACGTGATCAAAACGGTAATCATGTCATTCAGAAATGTATTGAATGTGTCCCTGAAGATGCAATCAATTTTATTGTCTCAACATTTTTTGATCAAGTTGTGACCCTCTCAACCCATCCATATGGTTGCCGGGTTATACAGGTAAGGTATCTTCACTGGTTATGTCCACTCTTATTACGTTACCAAAGATCATTTGTCTCATAATATTGCGTTCAACACGACAGAGAGTTCTGGAACATTGCGAAGATCTCACAACACAGCAGAAAGTTATGGATGAAATTTTAGGAGCAGTTAGCATGTTAGCTCAGGATCAGTATGGGAACTACGTTGTACAGGTTTATAATTTTTCGGACTAGACAATTTTAAAAAGTGTTGCTTATTGACATAGTTGTGAAAGTGTGTTTTTATAATGTTTGTTGGGTTTACTTGAGCATGGCTGCAAGGCTGTCATCAAGCTTTTTCTGAGAAATAGTTATGGTAATTGTTTTCTTTTTTGGACCTTGATTGACTGTTGTCCTAACAATTCCTCTTGTCACAATGTGTTTTGAAACTATTCTCCTTTATGTTGATTTTTTAACTGCAAATTTGTTAATTGACAATGAAAAGTGAATGTCTTCTATTTTGGCAGGCTTCTAGTCTTCACACAGTGTTATCGTTATCAACCAATGATACTGTGAAACTTTCCAACTAAATTTATTTTTCTTTTTTATGATTTCCAACTGAGTTTATTGTGCATGTCTTTGGAACTCATATAATACTTAAGTGACAATTGTTTGTATTTTAATTCTTTTTTTTAAACTGTTACTTTATGTTATAGCTTGCTGCCGTATTCATTTTATGCTTTTAAAATGACATCAAGGTTGGTTCTTTCACGTTTGATAGATGCTTATGGTCCCTCCCTACTGACTAATATTACTTTACCTCTAAAATGTGCTACTGTTTAATAAATAAGTGGGTTGATTTTTACGTTTTTGCTTTCTTTTCTCTTTGATAACAGCATGTTCTAGAGCATGGGAAGCCTCATGAGCGTTCTTCTATAATAAAGGAATTAGCAGGCAAGATTGTTCAAATGAGTCAACAGAAGTTTGCGTCCAATGTTGTGGAAAAATGTTTGACCTTTGGAGGTCCTCTTGAGCGCCAATTACTAGTGCATGAGATGCTTGGCTCCACAGATGAAAATGAGCCTCTTCAGGTTTGTTGAACTTTCTCTTTCTAATATACGTGGCTCTACCACTATTTGATGCAAAATTACAAGGAACCGCTAATGCATCCTGTTAGGAGCAGTGTAGCCTACTTTTAAGTTCAATACCATGATAAGTGATCGGAAGTTATTTTCATGATTTCTAATGCAATTGCATGAACTCAGCTCACGACTTCTGTAGAACTCTTTCCTATCCAATGTCTCGTCCATGTGATTGACCATAAATTTCTCACATTTCCAGTCTTGAACTTTGGTCAAACTGTTTCAGTTATGGGAGAAGGCTATATCTCCTCAATAATTCTTTCAATAAAATTGTTATTTGTCGGTGTTGTGAAGGCTTTAGCTAATTCTCACTACCTGTCTTACTGAAATTCATAATGGTTTGTTGCATGATGAGACTCTTTCCTCTTCCCAGTTTTGCAAAATTCTAAATGAGATTCC
>Ga0123342_1007450_pt1 | contig 14432 bp, 18 predicted proteins | sample Turbeawhitnodule_FD_89960 | JGI IMG/M metagenome (GOLD analysis project Ga0123342, IMG submission 89960) | Root nodule microbial communities of legume samples collected from Mexico - Turtle bean Mexico white nodule | ecosystem: Host-associated > Plants > Roots > Nodule | place: Mexico: Nepantla...
GTGTTTCTTGAGGTGTTCAAGGTCATTCTCTTGGTTGTGGTGTAAGTGATCAAGTGGTGATTGCTTAGTGGATATCCTCAGGGTTTCTGAGAAGACTGGATGTAGCTCTAGTTTGGAGTGAACAAGTATAAACAACTGTGTACAATCTCTCTATCCCTAAATCTTTAATTTCAGCTTGTTTGTTGTTTGCTGGTATAAACAACCGATTGTTTCGAAGAAACAACCGATTGTTTTTTCTAGTATTACATTTTTGCTTGCTGTTTTGGCTAACTGAATTGCTGAATCAATTGGTTTCTGAAATAAGTTCATTCTAGCTTTGAAAAGTTTGCGAAAACCCCTTTAAACAATTCACCCCCCCTTTAGTTTAAAGCCATCTTTTCTAACAAGGAAGACCAACTTTAAACAGGTTGGGAGCAGTTCCCTCCACGAGGCATATGAAGATGAAATTGCCTTCCCTTGAGGGGGCAGTGATCACCATCAAATCTGACCAGAAGGAAGCGAAGAGGTGCTATGAAAACAGCCTCAAAACGAAGAGAAGGGTGTTTTCTGTCACTACCAGGCCCACAAGAGAAGACGGAGTGACCCGCGTAGAGATCACCCAAGAAAACCGGCCCCAACCCGCAGGAGGTATGATGGAGAGAGAAATCGGTGGGACGACGTTAAAACTTGGGCGGTCCTTGAGCCAGGAGTCGCGGGATCAGTTTGCTGAGGTCATAGCACGACACCTTGATGCGTTCGCGTGGACCTCTGCCGACATGCCCGGTATAGACTCTGACTTCTTGTGTCATCGACTCACCATGGACCCCCAGGTCTGACCTGTCCACCAGAGAAGGCGAAAATTCAACGAAGAAAAGCATCAGGTCATACGAGAAGAGAAGGAGAAGCTACTGAAGGCTGGCCACATCAGGGAAATCCAGTACCCCGAATGGCTAGCCAACGTGCTACTAGTAAAGAAGGCCAACGGGAAATGGAGGATGTGTGTCGACTACACGAACCTCAACAAAGCCTGCCCAAAGGATTCCTACCCGCTACCCAGTATTGATGCTTTGGTGGATAGCGCCTCCGGATGCAGGCTACTCAGCTTCCTGGATGCCTTTTCTGGTTACAACCAGATCATGATGCACCCAAGGGACGAATGCAAGACCGTGTTTATGATAGAGATGTCTTGCTATTGCTAAAAGGCCATGCCCTTTGGGTTAAAAAACACGGGGGCCACTTACCAACGACTGATGGACAGAGTGCTAGCGCCCATGTTAGGCCGGAATGTCCAAGCATACGTGGATGACACGGTGGTCACCTCTCAGCAGAAGGAGCAGCACGTAGCTGACCTGGAAGAGCTATTCACCACGATAACAAAGTACAGGTTGAAGCTGAACCCAGATAAGTGTGTCTTCGGGGTTGAGGCAGGCAAGTTCTTAGGATTTGTACTTTATGAACGTGGGATAGAGGCAAATCTTGAGAAGTGTGCTGCGATAATAGGCATGAGGAGCCCGATCTCAGTCAAAGAGGTGCAGCAGTTGACAGGGCGCATGGCCGCCCTGTCCAGATTCGTATCGGATGGAGGAGACAAGGGACACCCTTACTTCCAATGCCTGAAGAGAAACAACAGGTTCGTATGGACCCAAGAGTGTGAAGAGGCGTTTGTGAAGCTAAAGGAGTACCTGGCCAGCCCACCAGTGTTATGCAAGCCAGAGTTAGGTACCCCACTCCGCCTATACTTCGCGGTCACGGAGAAGGCGACAAGCTCGGTTCTATTGCAAGAGCAAGATCGGGTGCAGAAGCCGAGTTACTTTGTCAGCAAAGTACTGCAAGGGCCAGAGGTGAGATAACAGACCTTAGAAAAGGCAGCTCTGGCAGTAGTGTTCTCAGCACGAAGGCTTCGCCACTACTTCCAGAGTTTCACTGTGATAGTAATGACAGACCTCCCAATCCGCAAGGTCTTACAAAAACCGAATGTAGCATGCATAATGGTGCGTTGGGCAGTAGAGCTGTCTGAGTTTGACGTACAATATGAGCCTAGAGGCCCCATCAAGGGCCAGGTTTATGTTGACTTTGTGGTAGAACCGTCCTCGACAGCTACACATCAGGAAGGAACGGGTTTCAGATGGGTGCTTTCTATAGATGGTTCTTCGAACCAACAGGGTGTAGTGGGGCTGGTGTCATCTTGGAAGGACCAAATGGGTTGCTGATTGAGCAGGTCCTACGATTCGCCTTCAAGGCCAGCAACAACCAAGTGGAATACGAGGCCCTGATCGCTGGAATGCTATTGGCCAAGGAGATGGGAGCAAAGGGGTTGATAGCAAAGAGTGATTCTTTGCTAGTTACAGGCCAAGTTACAGGGGAGTACCAAGTTAAAGACCCTCAGATGGTCGCATACTTGGAATACGTACAAGTCCTGAAGGAATCATTTGAAGTGTTTGAATTAGTCCACGTACCCAGAGAACAGAATGCCCGAGTTGACTTGCTTGCAAATCTCGCCAGTTCGGGCAAGGGGGGCAGACAGAGGACGGTGATTCAGGAGACCCTGAAAACACCTCGAATCACCACGGACAATGCGGCAGAAGTTCAATACATTAGCACATCGGAAGGGACGAGAAGGAGCCATCAGTCGTTAACACAGGAGACTTTGAAAACACCCAAAATAAGCAGATATCCGGTTGTTGGGGAAATAGGGCCGCAAGTTCACCAGGTCTACCAACATTACTTGGCTGATAATATGCTCCCGTTAGAACCCGCAGAAGCGCGAAAGGTCAAGAAAAATTCAAGTAAGTACACCCTGATCGATGGGAAATTGTTCAGGCATGGATTCACCCATCCTATCCTGGTATGTGTAGACAGTGAACAATGCACGCGCATCATGGCAGAACTACATGAGGGGATATGTGGTAGCCACATCGGCGGTCGATCTCTCTCATCAAAGGCCATTCGTGCAGGGTATTACTGGCCAACCATGAGGGAAGATTGCACGAGGTACGCCCAGCAGTGCAAACAGTGCCAACAACATGCTGACTGGCACAAGGCGCCTCCAGAGGAGCTGAGGTCGATCTACAGCCCATGGCCATTTCATACTTGGGGGATCGACATTCTGGGACCCTTTCCTTTGGCAGTACGGCAGATGAAGTACCTTGTGATTGCCATAGAGTATTTCACGAAGTGGATCGAGGCTGAGCCAGTGGCACAAATCACAGCCCATAAGATCCAACACTTCGTGTGGAAAAACATAGTGTGCCGCTTCGGAATATCGAAGAGATTGGTATCTGATAACGGTACCTAGTTTGCAAGCCAGCAATTGGGCAAGCTATGTGTGAAACTGGGAATAAAGCAAGTGTTTGCATCAGTAGAACACCCCCAGACGAAGGGACAGGACGAGTCGGCCAACCGAGTTCTGCTCAGAGGTCTGAAGAGAAGGCTGGACAAAGCCAAAGGGACTTGGGCAGAAGAAGTTCCTAGAATCGTGTGGGCCTACCACACTACCCCTCAGTCCACGACCAAGGAAACGCCATTCAGCTTGGTGTATGGTTCGGACGCCATGATCCCGGTAGAAATCCAGGATAACTCACCACGTTTCCAAAACTTTGTGGTCGAAGAGTCGAACGAGGAGAAAAAGGTTATCTCCTGGACCTACTGGATGAAGTGAGGGAGGAGGCAAGGATTAAGGCTGAAGCCTTGAAAAGAAGGGTTGAATACAGGCACAACTCCAAGCTGAGACCTCGGCAGTTCCAGGTCGTCGACCTAGTGATGCGGAAGGCCCACCCGTACCAGTTGGAAAACAAGTTATCTCCCAAGTGGACCAGCCCTTTCAGAGTAACGGAGGCCCTTGGGAATGGAGCAAACAGGCTCGAAACGTTAGAAGGTGGTGCGATCCCTTGAACTTTGAACGCGACCAATCTTAATTTTTATTTTACTTAATTGTGCATTGTACATGTTTAAGGGGACACTCTTTTTCCCTTATGAGGGTTTTTTAACGAGGTCACCTAAATAAAATTTTATTCAGTTAAGAAATGTGCATTGCAGTTAAATGAACCTCTCCCTTGTAGTGATAGGCCAAGAGTGGAAGTAATATGGTTCCCCAAGTGGACCTCCCTCTTGCGTAAGTTCACCAAGCATGAGAACAGTATGGTTCGACAGTTAAATAAACCTCTTCCCTTGAAGTGATACACGGAGAGCAGAGGTAGTTTGGTCGTCCCAATAAGCCCCTCTCGTGTAAGTTCACCAAGGCGAAGAATAGTATGGTTCGCTAATTGAATGAACCTCTTTCCTTGAAGTGATACACGGAAAGCATTGGTAGTTTAGTCTTCCGAATAAGCCCTTCTCGTGTAAGTTCACTAAGGCGAAGAATAGTATGGTTCGCTAATCAAATGAACCTCTTTCCTTGAAGTGATACCCGGAAAGCAGAGGTAGTTTGGTCTTCCCAATAAGCCCCTCTCGTGTAAGTTGAACAAGGCAAAAGGAAGCATGGTTCAAATGTCAAGGACTCGCTCCTTGATTTTTATAGCAAGGTCGAGATCAGCTATTCAGATCTGTCCCTTTACTTTATAGAGCAAGGATGAGATCGCGAAAGAGCGGTTCACTCGGGTTAGAAACACCAAGGGAAGTCATACGCTACCACTTGCGTATTAACTCCAGGGTCGAACAACATAGCTCACTGGTTAAATCTACCCTAACCTTCGTAATGCAGGATCAAGATCGGGAAGATACACTTCAGCCAAAGTCAAGAGCGGTATGGCTCACCAATGTTGACCAGAAGCATGGTCTTCCCGTCGATCCAAGGAAGGAAAGGATGAAGATGGAATTGCCCTACTTCGCAAGAGGAAGATCAAAAACAAAAAGGGGAGTGTACCCTTGATCAAAGGTCGTACCAGGTAAGGGATTCGCTCGCACAACATACAAGTTAAACGTGCTACCTAAAGGGAGAGTCTAGGTCAAAGGTGCTATTGGCCGAAATCAACACAAGTAGGGGCGGAAGAATGTGGAGTGAAGCAAGTAAGGCAACAGTTAAACAGAGGATAAATACTTATAAAGGTATACGTGCAAAGAGAGTTTGTTTGTCAACAAAGACAGAGTTACAAAATGAAGTCATTCTCGTAGCACGAGTTTCCCGTCAACAACGCACTTGGACTCACCAAAAGGGGTAAGATCCACCTCAGGATGCACACAGGCAAACTGAGCGATGGCATCTTGAAACCCCTCACCATAAGCGTCAGCGGCATCGTTTGCGAGCTCCTCCTCTGTCTTTTTGAAGGACTCAATCGTCTCAGCCAACAACTCAGTCTTCTAAGCCAACTCGCCCTCAACCTGCCCCAGAAGGACCTCGCGCTGGGTGGCCCTCTCCTCCAGCTTAGCCATTTTGTCCTTCAGTTTCGCCACCAGCTCTTCGAGCTCGACTGCATGGGTGCGAAGAGGCAAGATTTTCGCTTCTAGTTCAACCGCCTCTTGGCCCTTGTCATGAAGGGCCTTTTTGGTGTTCTTATCATATTGGCAAAGGCTTGCCAACTCCAAGTACATGGCGGTCTCGCGATTCGTGAAGATCTTGGTCATGGTCGACAGTTCCTCCTCGAGCTTTGCCACTCTTACCTTTAGGCCTTCGTCCTCTTGGGCCCTGTTAAGCGCAAGGTTGGAGGCAAGTAAGAGGTCCCCAAGGCCATCGGCCACGCGGTCCTGAAGGAGATTGCCGCTTAAGCCCTTCATCACCTCCTTGTCTTGGAAGCGACTGAATATACGTTGGAGGAGTAGGGGAAGTGGTGAGGTGGAGGGCATCTCTTGGCTCTCAGGGGCACTCTCTCCTCCACTCTCGCGGACAACAAGGGGCAGCGGAGAGGAGGCACTTGGAGCATGGTCCATAAAGGTCGGGGTCCCACCCGATGCAGAAGTCGAGGGTGCCACGCCTCACCTACTCTTGACCTTTTATAGACAAGGCCGGTGCATGTCTCCTCGTCATCAGTTTCGACGGCCACTACCCCTTCTGGCCTATCAACAGCAGGGGCTTGTTCGGTTGGATGAGGGGCAGGATTGGGTGAGGTCGAGGGGGCAATGGGCGTTGATGTGCCCTCCCCGACAGCGGTCGCCTTTCGTTTGGCCAGCAGGTCAGCCAACTTCTTTTTCTTATCGTTATTAAGGCCCATATCTGCACACAAGACAGCAAGTTAAGGCAGGAAACAGTAAACGAGGCAAGTATGCAAACAAGAATGAAGTGAAAAACGAAGCATGGAACGAAGAAGTACCAATATGTGCCTTAAGGTTCTTTGGGCTAAACTCACGCTTGAGTAGCTCCAAAGTGCTAAAAGGGGCAGAGAATCCGGAGAGGAGCTCGCATACCCCCATGCTCTTGAGGGGCAAGGTCCTCAAGACTTTGGGGCTTCTGAAGGATGGGTTTCTCTATCCAGTACAAGGGAAACCCATCAAGAAGGGCAGGGTCCCTCCGATTGCTCCTGATTTTGAAGAAGATCTTTTTGAACCCCTTATATGATTGTTGGAAGAGCGTTAAGAGTACCCTACCAGCCACCGCGTTGAAACTAACCCACAATTTCTACCCAGGATCCTTCACTTCGAAGAAGAAGAGGAAGGTGTCTACAGATGGCGTAAGGCCAAGGCTGTAGCTGAGAATGGCAAAGGCCCTTACAAATGCCCAACTGTTGGGATGTAGTTAGGCGGGAGCTACGTTCACCTCCGTCAGAAGAGTGCGTTCAAATGGAGTAAGAGGTAACCGCAGCCCCAGCCTTCGGAAAATGGTGGAATAGATGAAGCAGAAGGGGCCCTCCGGATCAGAAGCTTCATTCGAGCATACCAGTTTGCCCTCGTGACAAGCCACTACCCGCACGAACTTATCATGGTCCTTACCGAAGACACACGAAGGTGGCAGGTTTGTTTCTTCCTATTAGTCGCTATGGTCTTGAGGGTCATAAAAGTGGATGAAGTTGAAGTGGAATTGGAATCTGAAGGAGAAGCTGGTTCAGGAGCTCGTTTAGTCATCTTGGATAAGAAAGCTAAAAAGAAGAAGAAAAATAGTAACTTTAGAGGTGGAAGGTGGCGCAACTCGATAGAACCAGAAGAAACCCAGAAAACAGAGACTCAAAGCATGAACAGTAGAAATGAACGCACAGAGAAATGCATAAATCATAAACAGACCCAGACAGTTATAATCATGTTACCAGCAACGAAATCATAAAGGGTAAAGCGATCGGGGAGTAAAAATCATACCTTTTGAATATTGGGATTCGAGGGTTTGAGTTTTGGAGGAAAAATAAGATAGCATTTTTAGTTTTTCGCAGAACCCTAAGGGAAGGTTCGTGTAAGTAAAAGTAATGAAACAGTGATGGGAGCGTAAGGGTTAAAGTGCTTTGAACAATGTGCGAAGAAGTTCGAGCGCCAACAAGTCCCAGCCATCGATCGTAACACGTGTACGTTGATCAGCGAAGAATGATGAGACGTCGCTTCAGTGTAATGTTCATGCCCGCTACCCAGAGCCACGTAGGTCACGCGCCGCGATCATTTAGTCTCTTCGCTGAAGCAAGCTACAGCTCAAGACTAGGGGGCTTGTGTCCCGACCAGACATTGCGCACCAATGCTTGGTAATGGAAGGGGGTCACATGAGGTAGGCCCCATACGCTCCTACCAGGGGATTGGTTAGTCTTTGAGATTGTTATCCTAAGACCGATGTTGGAGATCAATATCGCACCTCGCTAATAGAGGGAGAAGATCGGACATCGGTCATTCGGACGTAGTAGGGGGCCACGTGAGGTGGACCCTAGAGTTTTGTTAAGATAATAGTTAAGGACAAGAGATATGTGGGAAGCCTAAGTCACGAGGGATCCATGCACGTGGTGTGTATGACGCATGAAGGCAAAGCACGTGTGGATAATCCTAGGAGGCGTTAAGGCCCATTAGGGTTAGGGTTTCCAGGGAAAGCTGCATGCATGGCACGTGAATACTCAGGGCACCCACGAAGCAGATGGCGCTAGAGATTAGGTGCGCAAGTTGGTACACAAGCGGCCACTTTGTCATTCGTTGCACTCTAGTTAAGGGAAGTTCATGTGCCAGATACGCTAAGATTCTATGAATAGCGGCGCAAGGACATTCTCCAAGGAACCCTAGTCAAGGGTAACGACGCAAAGGTAAACCATAGTTTCAGCCTATATAAAGGGTGCCAAAACCCTAGTAAGGTACGCAGTTTCTAAGACTGAAGCTAATATACACACTTGGTGTTTCTTTGCCCTAATACTGACTTGAGTGTCGGAGTGCAAACGGCGGCTAGGGCGCCCCTTTGTCTTTGCAGGTGAGAGGTTTCTTGATCAAGAAGGCACGATTCTCAAGCAAGATCGAAAGACCAAAGCAGTTGTTGGAGTCAACTGGCGAAGTGAGTCAATCGGCAGGAACAATATACAAACAGTACACTCATTCTAGGTCTAGCTAAAGAGAGAAAAAATCAATCAATAAATACTAGAATCATAACAGAAAAAGACAAAATAAATGTTATTCACCTCTATAAAGAGAAACAACTAAGAATTAGAAAAGACATAATTAATATTAGGATCCTTCTATAACTCTAGTATCCATATCCTTTAATAGGGAGTTTTTCATACTCCAAATTTGGAATGAAAGCATAATACAGTCTTTCCACCAAGATTTTGTTAGGAAAGCTAGAAAGTAAATCAATATCAAGACTTTAGCATAAAAACTTGTTGTTTGTTGCACAGTGAAATCATCCAAGGCCAAGAAAGTGTCTATGCCTTTTGCTATGGAAAATATGGTTTTTAAGTCCAATATGTTAGAATTAATGGCTTAAACAATATGAGAGGTGATTTTCTTATCAAAGATTTTCGCAAAGATTGAATAAGAGTGAAGCTTTATCACAATTCACAGATTAAGCAATCAAACAATGTACAAGAAACTATTTGCAGAATTTCAATCGGTTGAAACTTCGTTTTAACCAGTTGTTTATGGCAACAATAAAAGCAGAATTAAAACAAACAGTTTATAAGGAGTGAGAGAGAGAGAGATTTACTCAGTCAATTTTATACTGGTTCACTCAACCTTGAGCTACATCCAGTTACCAGAACAACCACTAAGTTCCACTAGTAATCACTCACAGATTACAATTTACACAAACACAAAGAGGTGATTTTGAAATCACAAGAACCACTCACCCTCTTTGCAAACACACACCTTTAGTCAGAACACCCTCTGACTTTACAGTATTTCCACACACTTACAAGTTTACGAAAGAACAAATACAATAATCATGAAAGAAACAGATTACACCTGAGTTTATAGGAATCAGAAAACTCATATGATCAGACCTTGAACCAGTGCACAACTATTCAACAATCTTGCAAACCTTTGAAAAACTTTTCTCAAAATCAATCTCAATCTCACTGTATTTGATATCTAACTTCTGTATTTTGTTTTAAAAGAAAAGTCATATTTATAGCCCTCAAAACTAGGCCGTTCTAGGCAGCATTTATGAGCCAAAACAATTTAGATTCACTTCCAAAACAGATTAACAAGTTTTCAAAAAATTGTTATGAAATGTCACAATCAACCGGTTGAAAAGTCGTTTTAACCGGTTGAATTGGTTAGGCAGTTATTTAACCAAGTCAAAAATAGTTTTAAAACCTTCAAACAAGCTAAGTAACAAACAACTGATTATTTCGAAGTTTCAACCGATTGTTTTTCTTTTTGCTTAGAAAAACACTTTTCTCTTTTAAAACAGATTTAGCAAGTTTGTGCAAGGGACTAGGAATGATTTTTACAAATATTCTAAACAACCTAAACTAAGCCCAAACCAAAAGCAGCACAACTTCAACCTCCATCATAGATTTGAAACATCAAAACTCCTATACTCTACACAATACTCCAAGGACATTCTATGTATTCTGACCTAAGATGTAATATTCATGGTTAAAGGAACAAAATCCTTACTCCAAACAAACACTCTCAAGAAACTTGGAGCTAATTGTCATGAACCAACCGCAAACAGCATTCTCATGTCCTCCAAAGATGCAAATTTGAATTCATAAAAACCCGTACCCAAAAAAATAACATTTCCCAAGAGATTTCCAAACAAGATTAAGCTTCTTGTGTAGTTCTCGATGAGTTAAAAGTTTATGTCCCTTGACCAAAAGAACCCTCCAATTGAGGTGATTTTGGCATGCTTTAAAACCCTAAAAATATATACATTATGAAATTTAAACAACCATAAAATCTTGTTAATAAAGAAGGTTGAAAATCACTAAAAAAAAACATTAAATAAAAGATAATTTTAAAAAGTTTAATAACTAATTACGGTATTAATTAAATTGAATATTAATTTAAAAATTATTAATATTTAAAATAATTTTTATTATTAATAAAAAGTTTTTTAAATTTTTATTTAATTAAAATTAAAAAATCAAGAAACACCAGGAAAAGGGAACGAAACCTCAATAAGTTTTTCCAAACCGTGACAAAGCTGCACGCAATGATCAAGAGCCACGTCCAAACCAATCTGCACGTAGCGACTCCTTCAACAAGAGCAACCGAGTGCCCAGAAAATAACAAACCCACCACCGCTTGGGAACTTTCCAAGGCACGTCCCAAAACCACGCGGAGCAGTTGTGCAGATAGCACTGCCACGAACTCTGCACCGGAAGAGACGCCACTCCCTCACCGCCTGGAACTGCAAGCCACAAAAGCTGACTGCAGAAGAAACCAAACATCAACCACATTTGACCACACAATCTGCACCGAACACGCCACTCCACTCTGCCACGTAAGAAACCGCAAGCCTGATATAGACATAATCCACGAAAGCCCCCACCTGCACCAACGTCATAACTCCATTTTTTTCCATAAATAACACTCTTCCCAACATTATATCCCCCAACTAGTAATCTTTCTCTTTTATTTTTCAAAGAACACTTATTTTTTATGATGAGAATTCGGGTTTCGAGGAACCGAGTTCTCACCTTCATGTTTTATTTGCTAAAAAAAATTACTCTTAGAATTTGATTTTTTGGGAACTGAATTGTAAGAATATTTTTTCGTTGATAATAAACACGAGTAGAAAATAGTTCAGATGATGATCGAAATTCAGTTTATAAAAAATATAATTTTGATTTTATTGTATAAATGTTAATCAAAAATTAATTATATGATAACTAAATGTTGTTTGAAGTTGGCTATTGACGGGCTAAATTTTGGTGTGGTTTTTAATTTTTTTTCTTATTTCTTATTTTTAGTATTGGAGTGAAAAGAATTTTGGTTTTTTTATGGATGTTCAAAATTCAATTTTCAATTTTGATTTTGGCGTATGTTCATCCGGAACTAGTTATGTAGTGACTGAATGTAGAGATAGTATTTTGTAATTTTTTTTTATAATGAAAATGGGCAGAAAAAGGTCATTCGGTGGATGATTGAAATCTGATATTTGAAAAAATCGATTTTCATATTGGTGTATGAATGTTTATCCAAAATTAATTATGCAATAAACGAATTTGGTGACGGTGTTTTTAACATTTTTTATTTCTTTGTCTCGAGTGAATAGAAAAGAAAAAAAGAAATATAAAATAAAATAATTTTTCCGTAAGTAAAAAATGTTTAAAAAAATTTAATTAAAAATGGAAAGAATAAATTTTAAATATTTATATAATTATAGTGAATTTAAATTTTTATAAATGAAATAGAAGAAAATTTGAAATTTGAAAATTAAAATTTAAAAATTTAAAAAATTATAAAGGATAATATCAATACAAAGAGAATGAAATAAAATATTTTATAAGTATTTTGATGTAAGTAAATATTGTGGGTAAAATAAATGTAAAATTATAACATTGTTTTGTTTTTTATAGTAAATTTGAATTACGGAGAATAAATTATAATAAATTTGTAAATATATTTTATAATAAAATTCAAATTGGATGAAAAAATTATAATAAATTATAATATCTGTACGAATTTAAATGTTGGTATTTTTTTATTTTTTTTGTTAAAAAGATATCAAAATAAGTATTAGTAAAACTTAAATAAAATTGTCTGGGTATTTTATAAAAAAATATTAATTGAATGGTTTAAAAAAATATAAATAAAAATTAAGTTATACATTGCTTATATGTATGTGTTCTCGTTGGTTGATATCGTTTGGATTGAATGGGCGAGCTCCACTTTTGACTTGTTTCCAATTGGTGCTTCGAAGTATCGTTCCTCTGGGACAAAGGGGGTTCTACCTGTTGATCACACTCCGACGATTAAGTCAGTGAGAGCATTCAAACTAAAAGTTGTTTCAGTTTAAAGTATTCAGAAAAGCGCACCTTTACTCGGGGTCTCAAACCTCGTTGATAGACATTCCTTCAACAATTTTCATCAATGAGAATATAATCACAACATCCAGAATATAATCTTCAACAACAATATATCATTCAACAAAAAATGAGACAAGGCGGTCATGCATCCGGTCAGCTGTTGCACTTCTTTCCCATTGGCTGGACTCCTCATCTTTATAATTGTTGCACATTTATCCGGGTTCGCCTCTATTCCCCTCTCGGTCAACAAGAAGCCAAGAAACTTCCCTGCTTCAACACCAAACACACATTTTTCATGGTTTAACTTCAAATTATACCTTGCTATCGTGGCGAATAGCTCCTCTAGGTCGGCAGCGTGCTGATCTTCCTTCTCCGAGGTGACGACCATGTCATCCACATATTCCTGAACGTTACGCCCGAGCATTGGTGAAAGAATTCGATCCCTGAGCCCTTGATAGGTCGCACCAACATTTTTCATACCAAAGGACATGACCTTGTAGCACTAACTTACGACCTCAGCCATAAAAGTTGTCTTGCATTCATCCTTCGGGTGCATACGAATCTGATTATACCCTGAAAACGCATCCAAAAATCTTAACAGTCGACATCTTAAGGCACTATCCACCAAGGAATCTATGCTCGGTAGAGGGTGAGAATCCTTGGGGAAGGCCTTATTCAGGTCAGTAAAGTCAACACACATCCTCCACTTCCCATTTGCCTTTTTGACCAACACAACATTCGCCAACCACTCAGGGTACTGGATCTCCCGGATGTGGCCAGATGCCATGAGCTTCCTAGTTTCTTCTCGGATGACAAGACGTTTCTCTTCATTAAACTTGCTTCTTCTCTGGACCACGAGCTTGACCTTTTCATCCATGGTAAGCTGATGGCACAAAAAGTCTGGATCTATTCCCGGCATGTCGACGGACAACCATGCGAAAGTGTTCATGTTCACCGAGATAACCTCGGCTACTCTATCTTCTAATTATTTGTCCAACGTAGTGTCGAGCTTGAATTTCCTCCCCTTTATCTCCCTCTCCTGAACCTCTCCCGTAGGTCCAGGTCGTCTTTCATTGCTGGTCTCTGCCTCTGCTATCCATTCTGGCTCTCCGGGCTGGATAGTAACTGCATAAGTTCCCTTACGACTTTTTAAACTGCTCTAGTAACACTTTCGCGTCGTCCTCTTGTCAGCCTTTATAGTAATTACCCCTCCTTCCGACGAGGGCAACTTCATTTTCATGTGGGCGGTTGAGGGTATTGCACTCAACCTATTCAAAGAAGGTCGCCCTAAAAGCAGGTTGTATGCTGAGGATGCATTGACTACGATGTATTTGACAGTAATCATTCTGGCCGCGTTTTCATATGAGAAAGTTGTCCTCAGGTCAACGTATTCTCGCACTTCCACCTGGTCTGCTGCAAAGCCGACTAGACCACCATCATAAGGCCTTAACTGGTCAGAGGATATTTGTAAACTTTTAAACGTCCCCCAGAACATCACATCGGCCGAACTTCCTTGGTCGATCAAAACTCTATGCACCTTTCGTCCTACCGTAACAACAGATATCACCACTAGATCATCCTCATGGGGAACACATCCTCCAAGTCGAAACCTATGAAATAAAGGAAAGGCTTTACAGGGCGGTCAGACCTCCTCATATCCAAGGACATTACTGCTCGTGCATATCACCACTGGATCATCCTCATGGGGAACACATCCTCCAAGTCGAAACCTATGAAATAAAGGGAAGGCTTTACAGGGCGGTCAGACCTCCTCGTATCCAAGGATATTACTGCTCGTGCATATCATTTCCGCTTCGAGGTCGAGTTTCGCCCTCTAGAGAACCCTCATGCGGTAGTGTTCAACTCCCCATGGATTAGTGTTTCATGCGTTTGATCTCCGGTTGCAGCTTCTCCTTTTAGTTTCTCTTGCTTAGTGATGGAGATCAAGATCAAGAAGAGAAAGAAGCCGAAGATGAAGATGCTCAAGAGGATATTAGCTCATCATCCTTTTTACCTCAAAGGATTACAAGGAGAAAATTTAAAGAATTAGGAAGTAGTGGTCAAATGTTTTCTCTTTTTGTAGTATCTTTTGTATAAAATGTAAAATGTTTAAATATATAGTTTTTAGGAAGGTGCTAAGAGGGAAACCTAAAGATA
>Ga0123342_1007451_pt1 | contig 14428 bp, 8 predicted proteins | sample Turbeawhitnodule_FD_89960 | JGI IMG/M metagenome (GOLD analysis project Ga0123342, IMG submission 89960) | Root nodule microbial communities of legume samples collected from Mexico - Turtle bean Mexico white nodule | ecosystem: Host-associated > Plants > Roots > Nodule | place: Mexico: Nepantla...
ATGTTTTGGTTGGGAAAGCTAAAAATGGATTGTTCCCTTTTCTACACGTGTCACGTCTTCACTGCTCTATTTTTACCAGCTTCTGATTAAATGGGATGATTTTTCACTCTATGCAATGGAAATTTGAAACTGATAGATGGTTAGTTTCTTTATAAGTTATGCTAATTTTGTTGGACAGTAGTTATCAAGAATTGAAGATGGGATTGTGATTCCAAGGTCCACCACATTCTTTACGCATGATAGACACCATTTTTCATATATTGCATGAAGAAAACTACTCTTATTGCTAGTTTAGAATAAAAATCCATTTCACCTTTTCTTCCATGATTAGGTAGGTGTCTTGTTCCTTAATATTCCAGAAAGAATTTAATGAAAAAAACTATGCCTATTTTAGAAGATCATAAAGAAGTAAATCCAAAAGAAAAAAGATTTACTTATCACGTTAGACTGATGTGGTACTAAAAGTAGATACAGTATCGTTGTGGAGACATACTAAGAATTAGGGCCAAAAGCTTCATCGTGGTTATAAACTCACAATACTCATCTTAGTTCATAAAGGAGCAGAAGTAACAGGCCTTGGTTAAAATACTTCAATATTAAATTTAAGATGTTTATTACTAACAATAAAGTATCTTACTAGCAAGATATCAAACAGTGTGTATTAGTTGTCCCTTTTAGGGGGCTTTCGAAAGGCATTAGACAGCATAGAAATGTATTGTGGTGTAATTTTTATTGATAAACATACCTTAACCAACCTATCATATCATGGATCTAGTTTACCATATTTTAAATTAAAATTCGGTTTTGTGGTACTCAATTCAATTAGTAGCTGTAGTACTCACTCTCCTACTATCTAATCGATAGTAAGCTTGAAGGATAATCATTAGGCTTATAGTTAATTTAAAATCTTAAAGAAACAGCAGCCATATACTATCGCTTACGGCTATTGCAGCACTGAACGCTAACACTACTTATTAAAGTTGTGGTTGTCCTTGTGCGCAACACTGGCTGCTCATACTAGCAATTAAAAAGGAAGCATGTTATGTTAACTATAGCTCCTTATACTCAAACATTCATATAATCTACGCAACATAAAATATGCTCATTGTTCAAACCTTTTTTTTTCAACACCAACGCTGATGAAGATGCGACGATAGAAAAACAAAAAACTATTTTGTCGCCTTAAACTCTGCAATTTTAAAAAAATTACAAACATATAAACAAAGACTTTAGTCTTTTAATATAAAATAATTGTGTAGATTAAAATTGATTTAACATGTACCTTACCTGCCTTGTAATCCATTCCTGTCAATAATTACATTAGCACACAAACTTAAGCACGGGAAATACAAGTTTACAACCCATCTAAACCAATTCTGCTGCCAAATTTTGCTCAATCAGTTACAACCACGAGGGCCTTGGGAACTGGATTGAGTAAGGCCGCCTCATGATATATATTTGGGGCTGACCTTAAATCTACATCAGTTTGATTAATTTGCCCAGAGAAAGGGAGAAAGGAAATTTTATGAATACACCTTAAAAAATCATTAAGAGAGGCATTCAGTCAGGCCTGCAAAAGACATTTCATATAAGCACTCTTGCAGACTTGTATTGTGTGCAACATATATCTCTACAGGTACAATGTCTTCTACCCGTCATGAAGATGGCTCCATAAGAAAAACAGAAGCCAAGGTTAACTTCTAAGTGCATACCTTCAACCCAGAACTAGATTCCTCTAAATAAATAAAATCAAATAAACAGAAAATAGTAACAGGGAAAGAAAGCCTAAGCTGGAACTCTTGGTTTTCTATCTAAATAGTATACAAGAAAATATTTACTCCTCGAGACCAACTAATTTGTTCTCTCGAAATAACACTGGACAGGAGAAAACAAGAGAAAAACTGACTAATATGGCAAATTGATAATCTCTATATACTCAGCAAAGGAATTTAGGAGATTCGAACCAAATACCATGCAGCCACTAAAATGTATCTTACTATCTCAATCTCAATTCTCTACTGTTGTTGGAAATAGCTCACAGATATCCAATGTGATTAAAGAAGATTCCCTGTGGCACAAATGTTTCAGACTTCTTGTATCAGTTACTGGTTAAAATAATCATATAATTCCAAATAAGCAGCATTAAACATATATATGTATGAATATACATCAGACATGCTATTATGTAAAGATTAGAATGTATGCATGACATTACTAAAGAATAAGACCTCTAACTGCTGAGGTATAAAGGCTATCATAATGTCAACCCAACAGATAGAATCTCTATCCCTGATTAGGAACATGTGTAAAAGTTATAAATTCAACAGCAATTGGCTAGTAAGAATAATTTGTGAGGCATCAAATTAAACCAACATTTTGTTAAAACATGAGATTTTTAAATGTGGTAAAAAAATATTAAACAGCTTTGTGAAAATTTAAGGTTGAAAGATTTATAAACTCAAACTAAAATATGCTTTGAATGAATTCTAAACCATGTTTTCACGCAGTGACGGTCCCAAAAACGCTATAGCAAGATACGTGATATCGGGATAACTACAATATCGATTTTTTTTTATAGTCTTCTTATATAATATGATACAATCGCGTATCACGGAAAATGGTGGAAAGCCAAATATGCACAATGTCATATGGCTGATAGCGTCACAAAACATGCAGAACTTATGTAGCTGATGAAAAATGATATATATAAATTATACATGTGTAAAAAAATTAAGTTATATGAAAATAAAATAAAAGTGTATTAAAATTTGCATAATATTAAGTCAAGTTCAATTGGCCAGAGTCTTGCTGGAGATGACAAGAGTATGCTCAGACCATGACACCCATTGCGGCCACAACAGTGGACAGAGTTGCTGTCACGGATTCAAGGAATTCCGCAATGCAACAGCACCATAGAACCGCTAAAACGGTCATTTAAGGACACTGATATGATATATAAATTCTGAAAAAATTAACAAAACTAATAACAAAGAATTAACGATAAACAGAACATACACGTAAATACCAACAAAACTCATACAATTGTCCTAGATAGGAATCATTGTGGTATTTGAGTTTTCCAACACTGACAAGCATTCCAGGGAAAAAGAAATTATTTCCTCCTCATAAATGTTGAGTTGGAAGTGTCTGGGTGCTTTGGAAGGTGTGTGGAAGTGGACTTGTGTTAAAAGAAGTCCAAACCCAACAGATTATAACAAGTTAGAAAGGTCTAAAAACTCCATTAGTCCAACCCAACAACTTTATGCAAAAATCTAGCTTGGTAACAAGAATACATACATAGAAGTCATACGTTGTACACAGACACCCAAGTGTTTGCACAAGGAGAGAGAGAGGGCTGCTTACTATGTTAAGAATTGTGATACTATGAAACTTTGCACGTCTTCCTATTGTGGCCAAGTCCCTTGCATTTACTACACTGAAGCTGACGTTTAATTATGTCTATCGATTCAACTTGCTTTATTTTTGGCCGACCTGGAGGGCGCTTAGTTGGTGGAGGGGTTACCATAACTAAAGCAGTGGATTCACCCTGGACAGGTGGTCTGTCAACATTTGGCACAGGGTGAATAGATTCTGCATATGTTAATTGATAATTGTCAACTGTGAAGTATCTTGAACAATAATCATAAGGATTCCTACCAACACATTCAAAGACAGCAATGGCATGACAGCACGGGACACCAGTAAGTTGCCACCCCTTGCAGCTGCAATCCCAATTATCAATATCAACAGTATCAACAGATTCTCCACGGACCTCAAATCTGCTTCCTTCTGAGAACAATACTTGAAGTGAACGAGCAACTAATGTTTCCTTTTGGAGCAATTCCTCCTTGGATGGTGTCAACTTTGTAATCCATTGATTAGATTCTACACGTCGTGTATAAATTGTTTCCATCATCTTACCTCGTAATGCATCAATCATTTGAGTAATCGGCAACTCATGTGCCTCTGACACCCAACTGTAGAACTGTTGTCCAAAATTTGATGAAAGGAGATTATACCTTGCTCCATTAAAGAATGCATTTGCCCAGTGCTCTGGCTCACTTTGGATTACCCAGTCATAGGCTTCCGGAGAAATACCTTTAATATTCTCAATACTACGTTCAAAAGTATCCAATTTGGGGGCATAAGCAGCAGCATAAAAATCATTAATCATGAAACGTCTGGCCTCATGAGAAAATTGTCCCTTTAAGTCCTTGTTCAATTTCTCAGCAAGGTGTCGTAAACAATAGCTATGGTAGCATTTTTCAAATATATCAGACAATGAACTTTTTAGGCCATTTTGGAAATCTGCAACAAATGTGATCTGCTCAGATGTCGATATTGCTAATTTCAGTTCCTGCAGAAACCAGCACCAATTGTCTTCAGTCTCAGTGTCTACAACTGCAAAGGCTACAGGAAAAATGCCATCATTTCCATCCACAGCAGTTGCAGCCAATAATTCCCCTTGGTACTTCGAGTTTAAAGGAGTTCTATCAAGAAAAATGAGAGGGCGACAGCCTAGCTGAAAACCAGATATTGAGGCATGAAATGCTACAAAGAGACGATGGAAACTTGAGTCCTCTTTAGTTGTGAATGTTGCAAAACTCCCTGGATTGGTCTCTTTTATCTTCTCACAGAAAAATGGCAACTGTGTATATGCCTCTTTATAGGAGCCTTGAAGCTGTTCTCTAGCAATTTCTTTTGCACGCCACGCTTGAGAATAGTTTAACTGAATCCCATACTCCCGCTTTATGTCATCAGCAATATCTTTTGGCTTGTAATTGGGTGAATCTTTCAATTTCTCTTTTATAATACTTCCCACCCAACCCCTAGTTGCTCGATACCCAGCTTTAACGGCAGATCCTTCACAAGTATGATTGTAGTGCATTTTCTTAATGCAAATCAACTGAGTGGTAGACAACCTCGATGCATATATTCTCCAAGGACAGCCTTGACATTTACATTTGACAGTGTCACGATGACTATCATTTTTCTTATATTTGTAAGCAAACCCATGAGCAATAGAGTATTTATGCAATGCTTCACGAAATTCACTAAAACTATTGAACCTTTGGCCCACACCAGTGATGGTATTTTCCCACTGCTGTGCAGCTTTACGATGATTGTCATCATTACCCCCGGTACAAATAGAACGTGCAGAGACATCATTAGCTACATCAACCTCTAATTGATCAATGCATTGGACAGCATCAACAATGACATCAATAGGAGCAACGACAGGAACAACAGCTTCCGACACAGTTGTCCTGCTTGACCTGAAATAACAAATGTTCTAAAAGATTTTCAATTGCACATGTGAATGCATAAGATTCTAACATATCCTATGACCATCCTTTTTTGGTCACAGCCACAGCATCCACTACTCTATAACATCCTAACTTCTGCATTTATGGGCCAAAACAAACTATATAAATGATAAATGGCTATCAGTATCAAGGAAAGTCTATATAAGAATGAGTGATAAACAAACAGAACTTGTGAAAAAATACCTACTACCAGGCATGTTGGAATTGTTATTTCGAGCAGCTCCTTCCTCTGACATAACAAACACATCAACCGTGTTAACATCCCCAATGAAACTGACCATGCGTTGCAAATCCTTGTCTTTAGACACTGTAATAAGTGTTTTCTTGTTCCCAGGAAGGAAGTACTTGATAATCATCGTACTTACATTGCAGTTGAACATTTCTGCTATCTCTGACTTAAAATCACTTAAATTTGTCTGTTGATCAATGTCTATTGCATACGCATCCCCTCCACTGTATGACAACGATCCATCCTTATCTGTCACAAACTCACCTCCTGATTGACATATAGCAATAACTTTCCTCGTAGTCATGGCCTGCCAAGTAGCAAACATATAATTATTATTTCTATACCAGTGACAAAATGCAAGTGTCAATGTCATAACTCATAAAGTCAAAATATCTGGGTAGATGATAATAAACAGAGAAAGTGGTTCTTGCATTTAGCATTCTGAACTCCATACAGCAAAGGCCCAACAAGTAAATTTCACTGCCCAGAATCCAGGGTCACGTTTGGTATCAAATTTCAGAAGCGAAACACATTAAACAAGCACAACATAGTCTACAATAGAAAGTTTAGATAAAAATTTAATCTCTTTAACACAAATAACAGGAACTGCCCAAATGAAAAACAATGATTTAGAGAGAGAGAAAAGTTGATTGGTAGAAAATAGAAAAAACAGTGAACTAATATATTATTTTGATATGAAGAAAGCAGAACAAAGGTGGCAAGGATGCAATTGAAATGAAGAAAAGGGATGAAAGGAAGAAAACTCTGACGGAGAAGAAGAAGAAGAGATAAGAACCTAAAATGCAGAATGGAGGGTGCAATTGTTGATGTTGGTGTTTGCAGAGATGATGAGAGGGAAGCAATCGGAGAGAGAAGGGTGTGTTTTTGTGTGTTTACCCCCAAATTGTCTAAAGTCTCACTCTACGACGACGTATTGACAATGTCACTTCACTTTCACCCTTCTGATTTTATTTCCACAAAACACCACTCTACTTCTTTTTATTACAACCATTCTACCCTAACAAATATTTTTTCCTTTTTTATACTAACATTTTCTTTTCCTCCCAAACACCTGTCCCTTTTTCACACTTTATTTTGTATTAAATTAATTATGTTTCTTATATTTCTTCTCTAAAACAATAACTTCTTTAAAAAAATTGTTTTATAATTCAAAACATGCCACTTTTAAAAATAATCATAAACTGAATTTTTTTATTGAAATCATAAATTATGACCCATACAAGTGGATATAATTTAGAAGACAAAGTGTTGAAATTGTAATTTTATTTTAAATTTTTAAACTATACATTTAATTTTATTTGTATTTTTATTACATTTTAAATAGTTAAGTCTTTTACATGTAATAGGAAATTTCTTATGTTGAATTCATCATTGTTGGATTAGCGTCAATGAAATTAGTTGGCGATTCAATAATCGAAAACTCATTACAAACAAACAAAAGTTCAATCTTTTTTGAATAATTTCTCATAAGATTAAATGCTATTAAATTTTTACTGATAGTTTATAAATAAATGCGATTCAATTTTTATAAATTTCGAAAGAATAATCAATAAATTAGTTTAGTTTATATTAGTTATTTATAAGGATTTAGAAAATAATTTAAAAATATAAATTTTATAACTAAAATGGTATTTTAATATTTTATTATTAGAATGAAAAATGTATATAAATAAAAAAATAGTTATTCAAAACTCATTTTAATATAATCATTATTTTTTTTAAAAAAATTATATTTTCTATATAAGATTTTGACCACTATATCCTTCATTAGATTTACGGTCTGGGGTCATCAGTAGACTCTAACTATTGACGGTGAATAGAACAAAATTGTCCAATTAGAATTAAGTTCAATTTTATTCCTTTTTTATTTGATTCACTTTTGAGTTTTAATAGTTGTCTTACTGTATGTGTTTGCTTGTGGTGGTAATAGCTTCGTGATTTGTCTTTGTTATTTTAGAGTCCCAGTGATAGGTTTGGATCATTAATCAAGATATTGTGGTGCAGGTTAAATTGTCCCTATTTTTTTAGGAGTTTGAGTTCTTTGTGAGCACACCTATTTCAGTAGAATCCTTAGTTAGAAGATCTGAATGTTAAAGTAACATGGTCACAAACTTCAAATATTTTTGTAGGATTTGTTGTTGAGTGAATTAAAATGGGTTGATTGAGATTGATTGTGAAAGTATAAATATAATGGACTTTGAAAATTTGGAAATGTACATATTGATGGTGACGTTGAAGAAGTTTTTGAATGTGTTTGAATTGTAGTAAGAATTATTTGAAGAGTAAACATGGATGAATGTTGATTGTTTGAATTTGAATGAATTTGGTTTAGAATCATAAATGTATAGACATATATGTTGACATAGGAGTTTAATGAGACATATATCATTTTGGTCCTATATGTTTTCATAAAATAAAAATATGAATATTGATTTTTGGGTGAAAGCTTGAAAAGTAATCAGTTTTAAGAAATTTCTTCTTATATTTTCATCTAAGTGAAAGATTTTCGCTCAAGCTAGAATATGATAGTAAAATTATTTTTCTCTCGGATTCATTTTTGCTCAAGCAATGAGATTCTTTGATATGACCCAACTTTACAAGAAGATGACCAATAATACAAAGGACTATTCGAGGTTAGGTCAATCATCTCAGGATTATTCGAGGCTAGGTCAATAGCACAGAGCCCCACCATCCATAAGAAGATCATTAAAATAAGAAAAATCGGGCATGGGCTAGAATATTATTTGTTCTTCCTTCTGGTATTTTTAAGACAAGATTAATTTTTAATCAAATGGGCTCACATTGGCCCAATTAGAAAAAGAATAAGCTTGCTTAGGCTTCTAGAAACCCTAGTTTTTATAAAGTCTTCCCATGTGTCGCCCCATGTGCATCACTCTTGACCTACCTTCTAGAAGCCTCTCCATGGTGCGACAACCCTTGGCTAGACCTAGATTTTGAAGCATCTTGCTATTGCTGCCCCTCTCCTTCATTTCTTGCTCCCCAAGGCACTCATATCTATAAATAGGGTGTCTCCCCTCTTGTAAAACACATTGAATTTTGAGTAAAGAAACTCTGTTAGAGTGAATTCTTGAGTGTTCTCCTTTTTCTCTAAGTTTTATCCTGAGTAGAGATTGGTTTAAGTGGCGACTCATCTCTCACTCATCTTGGAGCTCACTCCCCCAAGTGGCATGATTCACTATCATTCTTTCCATTCCATTTTTTTTATCAGCAATGAATTAATAAAATAAAAAGAGACACTTAAGGGGTGTCCCAACCCTTTTACAAACTATTCTCTAACTTAAGAGTTCAACGATCAGAAAATTTACACAATAAGACCAATCCTAACAGCTTTGCTTATTTAAACTAAACCCACATACAAGTTAAGTTACAAGTCCTAGCTTACACTGGGCCTCAGATTAGAGGCACATGTAAAGGGTCTTAATGCTTGTAACAGCAACCAAATGCTAACTCATAAAGCGACACCACATCATATAATAATTCCCTTCCATTCCAGCATGTCAGCACTTACAAGGCTCATTGGCTGATAAACATCCAACTAAAACCAGCAAATCAACCTTCGTCCCTGCTTTTAGTTCTATATTTGGATATTTAAACCTACAACAGATTGGATACCCCCGACCAGCTTGTATCAGCTTAGAAGTTCAGTAACGAACCATTCTTGTACTAATAATTCCCCTCAAGAGCCAAGTTTGTTGTTGGGCCTCATACTGACATGGCTAAGGTCCTAGGAGAAACCTGCATAGGTCATGTATAGAGCAAACCGTGTATAAAAGGTAGAGAAATAATCGCAACCCCCTATATGGTTGTGCCCAACATCATAAATTAACCATATGACCCCTTCTTCATCCGTTCTAACACAGCATCTTCCTGCATGCTCAGTATAATTACCTCCCACCTCCTAGACCTTTGCAGCCTTCGCAGCTCACAATATTAGCAACATAGAACCATTTCCAATATTATAGATCCTGCTACGGTCAGCCAAAAACCAGAAACTAAGCCACTGCCTCAACAACACCAGAAACCCCAGATCAGGCTGCTAACGGAACCTTGGCAATTGAGATAAGGAGCTATTACAACATCATTTAGCGTTCTACTTCCTTGCACATTTGGTTAAAGATGTACCTGCAAAAAACTACAAATAAGGTTAGCTAACAATTGTTGCTTCTGGCTGCTGGTATGTAGAGTCTTTCTTCTCAGCGTTTTGGTTTCTTTATGGGCAAAGCTGGGCTACATGTCTTATGTACCAAACACCCCCAAAAAAGACTTGTTGAATTACACTTTTAGCAAAAGATAGACCACCAAAAAGAGCAAATGATTAGTAACGCGCCCTGCCAGATCTGCACACGATTTAACCGGAGTTCTGCTTAGACCAACCCCACTTCTACAGCTACACCAAAACTGCCACCATAGTTCTTATGCCCCCGCCTCATCACCAATTATATCTGCCATCCTACATTTTCCTCTGATATGCATAACTTAAACAATGATGCAAAGCCAGTTACTCTTGTGCCATTGTACAAGTACAACTTCCGCCTAAGTGGATATGCCATCACCATCTCAATTTATATACTAGTACACTATCAAAGAACTACGAGGATGCACTTATTGGGGTTCAGGATCCAATATGAAAACGTATATACGAATCCAATTGCCTTGTATTTTAACCACAACCAAGACAGCAACTGAGCATTTTGAAGAATTTCTTTTGGATCTGGAACCCCTCCCTTGAATACAACCTGATTTCGCTGCTCCCAAATACTCCTAATAATTACCACCCATACTCCTCGCCACACCTGGTTTTGCTTACTGGATAGATGAATTAGGTAGAAGTTCTCCAAGTGATTCCTGATTTCCATACTTTGAACCCCCACAATGCCGACCCAGTGGTAACAACCAGACCATACTCGTTGTGCAACCGCGCAATCTATGAAGAGATGTTGAGATGTTTCTTGTGAGTCCACAGGAACTCCTCTCCTAATAAGATTAGCATTGGTTGAGAGTCTATCAAGTAGGACTCTCCAAGCAGTGATAAGCGCTTTAGGCATTGCTTTCGCTTGCCATAGAACACCATAGGCGCTATCCAAAGAACCAATGGTTATTCGTTTTGTCAGGATTTGGTAGGCAGACTTAACCGAGAATGCCCCTTTTGGATCCTCCCTCCAGACCAGGCGATCCTGGATTTCCTGACACATATTGCCTGTATCCAGAGTTGAAAACAGTTATTTCTCCATTTTTGACTCCCATTCAAACCTCTCCCTTCTCCAATTAGGCTGAAACCGCCACCTCCCTTCCTCCCATGTTCCTACCTCTCCCACCCTCTTTCCTTGATCGAGTGACAAGGAGTATAGTCTAGAGAACATTGATTTTAGACTACTACTTTGTAACCACACATATTCCCATAGCTTAACTCTGCTCCCATCACCAACTTTCCACCCTATGTCTTTACGGAACCATCCTTCTTCTTGGTCCCCTTCCCCACACACTTTAGCTAGATCCCTCCACCACCACGACTGGTATTTCAACCCTACATGACTTCTACCCGTTTCTGATCCATAGATGGATATAAGAATTTCTTTCCATTTCCCTCCCGCCTCACTCAACAACCGCCATTTCCACTTGGCCAATAGAGCGGAATTAAAATTCCTAGTCTCTTTGACCCCCAACCCACCTTCCTCACATGGCTTGCAAACGTTCTCCAAACTTACCCAAACAATCACTTTGTTTTCTTTTCCCCATGCCTATAGGAATCTCCTTTGAATACTATTGATTTTATTGCACACTGCTGCTGGAGCTCTGAAGATGGATAAGTAGAACAAAGGAATAGAAGTGAAGACCGATTTAAGTAGGCATATCCGTCCTGCCATAGGTAACAATCTGCCTTTCCAAGCGGTTAGTCTAGCTTCTATTTTCTTTACGACCGGTTCCCAGAACTGTTTCTTTCTCGGATTTCCACCCACTTCTATCTCCAGGTATTGGAATGGTAGCTGCATAGTATTGCAATTAAGCGTCTTCGCATAAGTGGTTAAGGCATACTCGTTAATTTTAACACCAGCCACCTTCGACTTATGAAAATTAACTTTCAGACCTGACACAATCTCATAGCATCGTAGGATAGCCTTTATAGCAAAAATATTATTGAACGAGTCTTCACACAAAAACAGAGTATCATCTGCAAACTAGATAGTCTTCCATTCTTTCTCCATTTTTAGGCGTCAAGAGAACTAGATTGTCTCCCATATACCTTAGCTTGATCCTGCTCATTCCTCCTTTGATAAACTCTTCACACACAGAGCAAAAGTAAAACCGGATGACATCCACCCAACAACACTATAGGACAGCCATTCCGGAGCATTTGATGTGGTTTCTATGATAGGGCCTTTCCAAAGACCTTGTGGTGTTTTGCGGACCACCTCAACATAAGAATGCTTCAAGTTATTACTCCTTCGACCTAAGAACCTTGTTTTTTCCAGCCACACCTCCTTCTCCTTCTTCCTACCAGTAGCATTGTTAGCCCGCATTTGGTCTTTGCTAGAAGAAGTTAGCTTCTCGTCCTTTTGTATTACCTCTGCTCTCCTATACTTTGGGAGGTTTACATACAACTTTAAGTTACCAATAAAGATTTGGTCCAGTTGCTTCTCCAACCTCCTCTCATCTGGAACTTAGTAGAATTTCACAAAATCGAATCTTCTACCCCATCTATTTAGGCGCCTGGATATGAAGACTTCTCTTACTCTAGCCCACTTTTGGAAAATCCTAAACATCTTAAATTCCCCGTGACTGTCAGGGAAATTAGAGAAGAAGAAAGTTGAAAGGTTCTTAGCCAGTGAAAACTTATGGCCTTCCTCCCTTTTCCGGTAATCATCCCTCTCCCACCTCCGTTGACCCTCCGTCCCTCTCCCACCTCCGTCGACCCTCCGTCCCTCTCCCACCTCCGTCGTCCCTCCGTCCCATACACCTAAGATCTCTTCACAATTATCTCAACGTTCTTTCCATTCCATAAGCTTCTTCATCCCTTCTCTTTTCCTTTCATTAATTTGCCCACTTTCTTTCGTTATTATTCATTTATCTTCTTTTCAATTTAATCTACTCTTTCCCTTTGTCTTGCTTTAATTCCATATGCATCATCATCATAGTAATTGGGTTTTTCTTTTGCTCTTTTGAAGAGTGTCTTCACACTTACTTAACCACTTGGTTAAGTTCGTGTCCAGCGGCAATCTTCATTGAGTTTCACCATATCTTGATAATAAAAATATATAATCCAAATAAAACCCTCTAAAAATGTGCAATTCTAAAATCAACTCACATCATTCTTGCTCAAGCAAAAATGGAGTAAAAATTTGGCTTGCTCTCGAGTCTATTTTTACTCAAGTAAGGGGATTCTCACTCAAGTGAAAATCTAAACTTTTGTGATTGAATTGTGTACTTATGTATGATGTGAGAGTTATGAAAATGTCATTGAGACATATTACAAAGTGAACTTTAAACTTAACTCAACTCCATAAAACCGATTCATGGGGTGAGGTTTGCACCCACTTATATACAATGAAATGTCCTAATCTCTAGTCGATGTGGGATCTCCAAAAAGACATGATATTTGCAAGAAAAGAAATACTGTGTTGAGAGTGTTAGGATGTGCATTGATTAGGGTTTCGTCTAGAATGTTGTATCATGACTCTATTGGTATATTAGAATCATATAGATGAAGATTATGAGGTGGTGAGAGTTGAAGAAGGTTTATATGAATGTGTATGTGGTGTGAAAGATATTTAGTTTGACTTGTTATTTGAATTAACCCTCTCATATAAGATGATTTAGTACTAATATTATTGTGCACGTAATTGTGGATTTCACAGTATAAGTCAACGTACTAGTATTCCAAGAGTAGAGTTAAGTGTCTCTGTATATTGATAAGTGAATTTATGAAAACTGCTAGAGTTATATAGGAAGTTTTACAATTTTCCTTTAATAAAGAAATATTTTTATCTTTTAACAAATAAAAAAACTTTTTTATTTAATAAAAATATTTAATAGCATAATCTCTCCTCTCAAATACCACGGTCTATTTTCTCTGTTTAAAATGATTGTTGTAAACATTTTTTTAGTTTTTAAAGTATTATTTTAAAATTATGTATATATAAATTAATTTACATTTAAAAGTAGAATACTCAGAAAGCGGGAGTGTGTTTCCGTTGTTAATAAATTAAAAACACTTTTTGCTGTCGTCAACTAAATATCTTAAAACTATCAATGTTGATAAGAAAATATTAAAAAAAAACTTTATGCATTAGTTGTTTTAAATACTGCCTTTGTTTTCGGATTTAAAATCTGACTTGTATAATATAAATATTCTCTTTTCATCATAATTTTTTTAATAATGACATCACTAAAATTTAAAATTGTCCTGCGATTGTTATCACTATTTATTTTAATTCTAAAAAAAGTTAGCATTTATCTTTTGGTTTAAAAGCAAAGTGAGGTATAGTGTATTTATCATCTAATGATATTCTAAGTGTTCTTAGAAAATCTTAATCTTACACTCATGCAAGAAACTATAAAGATATTTAAAGAATTATGAATCTAAAAATAATAATTTTGAAAAATTAAAGTATAAATAATTTTGTTATTAAATCATTAGTCTTATAAAATCCTTATATTAAAATAAAAAGTCCAAAAAGTTTTAAAAATAATGTAATACAATAAGATTAAATAACAATGTCATTAGATTCAAGGGTTTTTTTTTTTTTTTTTTTTTATACGAGGAATATAGAGTTTTTCTTTTTTTAACCAACAATTTCTTTTTCCATTTTTTTCCAATAAAATACGCCTCAGG
>Ga0123342_1007452_pt1 | contig 14426 bp, 9 predicted proteins | sample Turbeawhitnodule_FD_89960 | JGI IMG/M metagenome (GOLD analysis project Ga0123342, IMG submission 89960) | Root nodule microbial communities of legume samples collected from Mexico - Turtle bean Mexico white nodule | ecosystem: Host-associated > Plants > Roots > Nodule | place: Mexico: Nepantla...
CATCATTTTACCTGTCAAAACTTTCTTTAAACCATTCTGGGTGAGAACAGCTAGCATCTGGACTCGCTAGATAGCAAAGCTGATTTTACCATCAAATTTCTCAATATCCAATTTTGACATTATTGAACAACAGATCCTGGTTGAATTATCGAAAAAGCTTTGATGCCAATTTGTAGGGATATCGTGTGCGGAAGCGTGATAATTTCAACCAAAGATTATGAGAAATTAAAGTAACAAGTAAAGTGAAAATGATACCAGAAATTTTAGGTGGAAAACCTTTTTAAATAGAGGTAAAAAACCACCGGCGAGAGAGCCAAAAACTTCCACTATAATGGTACTGGGAGTACAATGAATTCTTCTCAGGCTAATAGATAAATAGCCCCAAAACAAATTCTCTCTATATGGGTTAAACACTTACACCCAAGAGAAGAAATAGAGAGTATATGAAAAGAGAGGAAGCAAGTGTGTGTTGTTGTTTGTTGTGTGTTACATTGCTTGAAGGAAGCCACTATATATAGTGGTTCTAGGAGACAACAATAATAAATAAAATTGGTAATTAACCTCCCTTTGATGACAATTAATTGTAGTAAGAAACCTCCATTTGATGACAATTAATTGTGGTAAGTAACCTCCCAATTATGTCAAGAAAACGGAAAGGTAAGTCATAACCCACAACAAGATAATAAAGTCTAGGAATATCAGCTTCTTAGTAAGCCTTTGTGCCCTTCAAATCCTTGTTTGCAGGAGTATACATGGCTTGCTCATTCTCAGCCAGCTGAGCTTTAGGGGAAACACCATGAGTGGTTTCTGTGCCATTAAGATCTTCTGAACTTTAACCATTATCTTTCCCCCCTTAGGAACCTGACTTTCTCCATGAAGTGGAACGGAAGCTTTATTAGAAGAACTTTGCAATGTACCTGAGCTCCAAGTTTTTGAAGTAGAATCCACAAACTTCTTTAACAGCTTCTCAAGGTTCGCATCAATGGCAAAACTAAAGAATATATTTTCGTGTACATACACGTGAAAACATTAAGGGTCAGTTGGCTTTATTGGAGGAATGAAACCACTAATCACTCCAATTGATCCATTAATAGCTGCATCAACAAAGTATGATGTCACTATTCATTGTCATAAAGAAGAGTCAAAGCATTCTCAGCCTGGGCTGCATGGCGTCTATGGTTCGGAACAGGGTACAACCGAAGCCAAGAATTAGGTGGCAACATAGATTGCACATTTTCAAAAGGATGGGCAGCTGTTCTTCCCTCTAATATGTCCTAAAAAGCTTTCTTGAACTTAAGGCTAATATTTTGTAAGAGTGCAACAAGAGTTGTTGCTTCAACACTCAAACAACTTTTAAATTAAAGTTACAGGCACAACACAGGCAGCATGAGAAAGTTTCAAATAATATAAATATCAACAGTCAAAAACTTGAAGTTATTTCTTTCGCTATTTGGTCATTTAAATGCAACAAAGTTAACTGTGATAGCCTATATGAAACACAAGAACTATATACAATACATAAAAATTGAGCAGTTGTTGGAAATTGTGTTTTTAACTGCATATAAATGCACATAAGTGCACGTGATATTTTATTCTTCTGTTTTAATTATGTTTTAATTGCTGATTTAATATTTCTAGGTAACTACTCATAAAATAATTTAAGAGTCAGTTACTCCAGATACTATAAATGTAATTGTTAGCAAAGATAATAAAATATCTTCCTCTGATTTATTCTAAAAAACCAACAATTGGTATCAGAGCTATCTTCTTGAGGGATCTGTGAGGTTAGTAGAGTGCATTAATGGAAAGAGGTTCCAATTTTTCATCAATGGCACCACCTGTCTTTGATGGAGACAACTATCAAATGTGGGTTGTTCGTATGGAGACCTACCTAGAAGCATTGGATTTATGGGAAGCTGTAGAAGAGGAAATTCAGTCCCTTCCAGAAAGCTCTACTGTGGCACAAATAAAATCATAAAAGGAAAAGAAGATGAAAAGATCAAAGGCAAAAGTATGTTTATTTGCAGTTGTATCTCCTATGGTATTCACAAGGATAATGTCCTTGAAGTCAGCAAAAGAAATATGGGATTACCTCAAGGCAGAATATGAAGGTGATGAGAGGATTCGTGGAATGCAAGTGCTGAATCTAATTAGGGAGTTTGAACTACAGAGAATGAAGGAGTCAGAATCCGTAAAAGAGTACTCTGACAAACTTCTAAGTATTGCCAACAAAGTGAGGTTGCTTGGATCTGTGTTAAAAGATTCAAGAATTGTGGAAAAACTGCTTGTAACAGTTCCAGAGAGGTTTGAAGCCACCATAACAACCCTAGAGAACATAAAGGACCTATCAAAAATTTCTCTTGCAGAGCTCTTAAATGCTTTACAAGCACAAGAATAAAGAAGAGCCATGAGACAAGATGGAGCAATAGAATGAGCCTTAACAGCCAAACATGAAGGTGGCTAGAGAAACAAAGATAACAAGATCAAGCAAAATCAACAAGAAAATGGAGAAGTTGCTGCACACAATAACAACAAAAGGAGAAATTACCCTCCTTGTAAGCATTGCAACAAGTTAGGTCATCCACCATTTAAGTGCTGGAGAAAACCTGATGCTAAGTGCAACAAGTGCAATCAACTTGGGCATGAAGCAGTCATTTGTAGAAACCAAAGTGAGCAACAAGATGTAGATGCTCAATTTGCAAATGATGAGGATGATGTACTTTTCGTTGCAATTGGTTTCTCCAACAATATTTCAAGTGCCTCTTGGTTAATTGATAGTGGATGCACAAATCACATGACTTATGACAAAAAACTTTTCAAGAAGTTGAAGCCTTCAAAAATTTCAAAGGTCAAGATAGGCCATGGGGGTCACATTTCAGTAAAAGGAATAGGAACCATTGTTGTAGCAACACATTCAGGTACTAAAACTATTACTCGTGTGTTATATATACCTAACATAGACCAAAATGTATTGAGTATTGGTCAGTTGCTACAAAAAGGCTTCAAGGTGTTTTTTGAAGATAACCACTATTTGATCAATCATACTACAGGACAAGATTTGTTCAAGGTACAAATGAGAGGCAAAAGTTTCCCATTAGATCTATTTTAGGAGGAGCTGACTAGTCAAGGACTTCTCAAGATGCAAAAATCTGAAATGGAAAATGTTCCACCAATTAAAGGCAATCGATTACTCTCTAACATATATCATAAATGTAACGTTGCAGTATGTGAACCTGCTGATCACAAAGAAGTTATCAATGACCCAAAGTCGAAAAAGGCAATGAAGGAAGAGGTGTATATGATTGAGAAGAAGAAAACTCGGGAGCTTGTTGACATACCTCGAGATAGAAAGGTACATCATCTGCACCTTATGTCAAATCAAAAGGTGTTGAATGGAGATCAAGCAAAACGAGGATGAAAAAAAAAATTACAGATTTGTTTACCAAACCACTTCCCGCTAACAAGTTTGAGTTCTCAAGAAAGAAAATTAGAATTTACAGTTAAAAAATCAAGGAGGAGTGTTGAAAATTGTATTTTTTAACTGTTATATGCAGTTAAAAAACACAATTTCCAACATCAGTAACATAGTTATGCAGATAGGTAGTTAATTCATTGCTAAAAAAAAAGTAGTAATATAGTTTCCTCGACAGTATCATAGTTTATATGTAACTCAGACATGCAATTTGAATCGAAACATCCAAGGAATTCTTAAACAAAGCAACCTCCTAGACTTACCTCTAACATCATAATCATAGTGTAATCGATAAGAATTGGGCACATAGCAACTCAGAAACTCACACTTCAATTGATGAACTAAAATCCTAAACCCTAATTTCTCCAATTGGGGCTAGGTGACGCAAATTGCAGAGGCGAACTTGACTTTGCCACTAGATCATCCAAGTTGAAGAAGAAAGGCTATAGACACATCCTTAGTGAGACAGAGAAATACCCATAGTTTACAAAATGTGGGTTGTTAATTATACACTTTAATAACGGTTGCTTTCAAAAAATTAGCCAATATTTGGTTTAAAGGAAAATAAAATTCATTACATAGTCAACAATTAAAAACAGTTGCGTATTTAAATTCTAGAGGAATGTTTTTTAATCGTTCAAATGTTAATTTAGCGTAAAGTGCAAATGGAATAATAAAATCATTATAATAATATTACTCTAATGATCATTCACATTTATTAAGAATTCAATTGAGTTATAAGTCCCACATTCACTAGAAATTTACATAAAAAGAATACAACAAGAAAAAAAACTCACATTAATTGTTTTAAAAAAAATTTAAGGTAATATTATGATTTTTTATATAAATTTCTTTACCATTAATTGATACTAATCTTTTTAATCAACACTAATCAAAATCGACAAAAAGATCCTAGCCTAAAACTCAAAAAATAAATTTCTCTAGAATAGGTGTTTATTTTTATTTTATAAACTTTACAACTTGAAAGCATCTCTGTATTGTTTTTTTCTTCTACCAATAGAAGCTATTAAATAAACGAAAATGAGTTAATACATTAGTCAAAATAATATTTTATTAGTATGAAATGGTTATTTGTGTTATGTAGATATTTATTGTTATTGTGTGTATAATTCTGTTAATAAATACATGACATTTTCATAATCTATCGGTGTCTTAAAAATGATTTTTTTTCATGTATATGTATAAGATGTAAATAACTTCTTTAATATAACTTAGTGATACATAATTCAATTTTTTTAGAATTTAAAATATTTTGTAATAAAATATATTGTCTAGAGTGAGAATTTAGGGAAAAATTTAGAAATTTATTAAAACAATTTCATTACTTAAAATTGAAAATTTTCAAATTTCATCAAAATTGTACCAGAGTCTCGTTTATGTCTCTTTTCTCACCTCCCTCCACTCTTTTATTCGTTTCTCATTCTTTTTCTCGTTTTTTTTTCCCTTTTTATCTCTTATCTCTTGTCTTTCTTCTTATCCCTCTTCTTACTTTCTTCACTTAATTTGTCTTTTTCCATTATTTATTTCACTTTCTTTTTCTATCTTATTTCTCTCAATCTTTATCTTTATCAATATTAAGGCAACAAGTGTTCATATTCATATTATTAAATATCACATTATATTTAAGTATTAAATATTTAGACACTATTTTTATTTTTATTTTTTTACAGTTTAATATTAAAACTTCAAATTTTAATTATATATTTAGAAATTTCCACATAGTAAAAAATAAACATTCCTGTGCAAACTAAGAATTTTAAATTTTAAGAAGCTTATTTTCAACAAAATATTTAAGATAGAACATATTTAAATTAAAACAATTTTAACTTTATTATTTTTTTATATTTCTTATTCAAACACAACCTTAATAAAAAAAATATAAATACAGTAAATCATAAATAAATACATAGAGATCGTATTTTGTAATAAAATATAAGTGAATTGGCTTCTAAATTTCAAAATTCCAAAACCAAAACCTTAACATTCACTTAAATGAATTTATGAAAAATGATTTTTTTTTTATAAAAGTTTTCAGGTTAGATATCACTATACAACTTGATATCTCAACTAGGCTATGAAAAATAATTTATTTGGCCTCTTTTTCATTATTTAATTTTGGCTAACATGAATTTAATATAATCAGAAAAAAAATATTTAAATGAAATTATTTCTTTCATCTAACTTCTCTTGTATAAACAAATGAAGAATTCTTTAAATTATAAATTTAAATAACATAAAATCAGTTTGTCATGTAAAATAATTTGAGAATAACTTATTTTAATGATTTTCTTATTACAAATACATATGAGATTTAAAGATTAAACAGAAATAAAAAAGAATTTAATCTAAAATATAAAAATAAAAAAAAATACTTAACCAGAGTAGGTGTTACTTTTTCTCATCCAAACAAATGTTAGAAAAAAAATATAAATAAGAAAAAAGATTAGAAATGTGATAAGGTTATTGATTATGTTTTTTAACAATGTGTGGAGAAGTGTTACAAAATGGACTTTAAGCCTAACTCAAACATTAGGATAGCGGCTCGATAGTGGGTGGCACGATAGGTCCAAGTGGACTTTAAGTCTAACTCAACCCCATAAAACCGGCTCATAGAGTTGAGGTTTGCACCCACTTATATACAATGAAAGACTCTAATCTCTAGTCGATGTGGGATCTGCAAGAAGAAGATTAAATTGTTTTGTGTGATGTATCTAAAGAGATGTTATGAGGTAGTGAGATTTTAATTTAAAGTTACTGCAGTGCATAGAAGTTTGCATCATGCAAATCCAAATGACCAATGAATGAGATAGATTAGTAGGAGTAGAGATATTACCTAGCTGTACTACAACTAAGAATTCACGGATGGAGAAGAGCCACCATCATTAGCTCTTATCTTATTCATCCTTCTCACTCCTCTTTCATCATGCAATGCAATACTTTTAACAACTACCACTCACTCTTCTTCACTCACTGAAATCTTGGAAAATTCAAACTCCATTTCAAGTTGACTTCTCTTTGAATGCCTTTTTTTATTTCTAATTCAGTTTTCAAAATACAAACACAAAATTTTATAAGATATATTTTTCAGATTTTCTATAACACTGATCCAAGATATGAAAAACTATGCATCATTTTCATTTAAACTTCACACTTCCATAATTTATCTTCTTTGTGATAGGTATACTAAATATTTTAAATTAAATAAATTTTAACCATAAAATATAATATTATTCTAACACTATTCTAAATAAGATACTTTTTAATAGTTAAAATATTACAACGGCTAAATATGAATAGTGGTTAAAATTAGGATCTTTGGCCTGAACATATATTGTATAATTATTTAACTAGTTTTATAGACAGATTTATTTCATTAACTTATAAGTTTAAGTCTTTAGTCAACTTTTAAATTTTAAATTTTTAGTTTTTTTTTCATTTATTTTTTATCCTTGATATTTTAATATATTTTTTAATGTTTAATTATTCTTACATCGTCCTATTTAACTAATTTAATGTATTTTTTTTACTATTTTAATTATTAATAAAATATTTAATAATTAATTTAATATTTAAAAAGTTAATAATAATCTGAAGTTAATAAAAACTTTTAACATTATTATTTTCTACTAAAAAAATATAAAAATATAATAGTTTTATTGCACCAGGAAAAGTTGATTACATAAATAATACAACGATATTATACTCCATTAAAAACTAAATTCGTAAACATATTTTTTATATAGTTTTTCTTCTAATATATATTACTGGTTTAAAAACTGATCATGGAAGAACAGCGAAAGTACTAATTTAAAGATCTATTTGTAGTTGAAATTCTTGTCAAATTTGACTATCAAATAATGTTCAAACTTTTATTATAATATAATTAAGCATTATTAAACCAAAAACAATACAATATTTAGTTATAAATTCAAAACTATTTAAAAGCTAAACTTCATTTATGAATACTATCATACGTCATAATATATATAATATTGAAAGTTAAGCATGAAACTGAATAAAATATATCATAATTTTTAAATTTAAGAAATCTTTTTGAATAACAATTACAGTTAGAAACTAAATAAATACACTCCCCCGTTCCCTTTTAATGATCAGTTTTTAATAAAATTTTGTTATCTATCATTCTTTTAATTATATCTTTGATTTACTACGGAGAGAAAAAAAAAATTCTAATAAAAGAAAAAAAGTATAATAACACATAAATTTATATTGTTTTAAAAAAATATAAAATAAGTAAGTCAGTTAAAATTATATTAAAATAGAAAAACTAAAGCGGATTTTGAAAAATATAAATTATCATAACATTTTTTTTTTGTAATTAAAGACTATTTTTCTGGCAAACAAATTAAAAAAATATTGTTAACTAATTTTACATTTAACCTATGTAAATGTAGCCATTTTATGAGAGTTGATTAAATAGAAATAGTAATTAATTTTCAAAATTGGACAGGTGGATGAACTGTGTTTCTTGGTCTTCCTTTATTCTTTGTGGCAAGATTAAATATTAGGTGGTATATATGCTCCCTTTTTTAATAAAGTATCTTTAGTTTCTTTATAAATATCTAAACTACTTTAACTCTACCTGTGGTATTATCGTTGGATTCTTGATAAAGCCAATGATAAAACTGGTCAAAATCCCAAACATGAATCCTTCATGATAATATAGCTATTTCAAATCAAAAACACAAAATCTGCAAAATTAGTTACTTTAATTTTTTATAATGGTAAGAAATATAAATTAATTTATATTTTTATTGCAGAACCCTTGTTTTAATACACGACAAATAAAAGGATAATCTAATAATCAGAAATAAGGAACAGAACTACTATGACAGCTGATAAAAAAAAAAGATTATTGTGACCAAAACTGAGGAACTAGCTCCTGCACTGCTGCATGTAACATAAAAAAAAATAGCAAAAAATAAATAAAAGGGAAATGAATTAACCCTGAACTGTTATACTGCAATGGTGGTTCTTAACCTAATTGTATAATACCATTTGCATCATCAGTACTAATCTGAAGTGGAGTAGGAGGTGCTGCTGCTGCTGCTGCTTCTTCCTTGCTTGCTTGGTGATGGAGGGGAACAAGATGCATTGTGAGACGACCATTGGCTCTGTGCGTTCTAAAGCACTCGTGATGCTTCACCTTTTCTTCCTCTAAGATCAATCTTCCATCGCTGGTGTAGTGTCTCCTCAACACGATATCCATGTGGGGTATAGGGGGCGGCAACTCTCTCTTCTCCCTTCTTTTGCTGCTGCTCTTAGAGCCAAGAACAGTGTTTCTTTTTGATAGCTCACAGTGGTGGAGGACAGTGTCGTTGCGGAGGTCAATGTTGCAGCTCTCAGAGCCAATGTAGTCATCACCATAGTTGGAGGTCATGTGTTGGTGTTGGTGATGGTGATGAGAAGGATGTTAGAAAAGCAATTATTGAGAAAGAGAAAGTGAAGAGTGGGGTTTGAATATGGTTTTGAAGGTATATATAGGGATGATTAAGGAAGAAATAGAAGGGTTTAGGGTTTGGCATTGAATGAAAGGGAGAGGAAGTGGAATGAGGTTTTGGGGAAGGGAAGGTAATTGAAAGCAGTGACAGCTAATGTGCATGACATGAAGCCAGGTTGGGTTATGTTTGTCTGCCTTTGTCAGTGTCCAACTTCCCACTTCAAACAATTGGATGACAAACACAGAATAGGGTTAAATGAATTGGAACAGAATATGTTAAAAATGTTATTAAATTCTTCAGATATTTTAAGTTTCAGCAGGGCCAAATATTTAAGACCTGACCAAATTTATATATTCAAAATTCATTTAATATATTTTATCATATCATTTTTTTTGGTTATTTTATTAGCTATGAAATTGAGTAATAACCTACCATTTTCTATTTTTAATATGAGAGACCTTAGTGAATCTGTTGTAAAATATTTAACTGATATATTGATAGTTTGTCCCTTTTTATTTGATCTTTATGCACTCAACAACACTCCTTTTTTAAGTTTTTATGTATTTGAAAATTCATTAATTTATTTATTATTTATTTTAATTATTTCTTTTAATAGGTTTTGTTGTCTATATTTGTGTTAAAGATTTCATTGATTACTATTTACAATATCTGTTTCCTGAAAAATATGTACAACTACATCATGAAGAAACTTAAAATTTATCATAGATAATAAATTAATGAAAACAATCATTAACTATTAAAGACAAACTTATCTGAATTGTTTAATATTTGGTAAATTATATAAATATGTTAGTGGTACATCCCATTTTAGGGTCAACGCGGAAAAGAAAAAGTAAAAATAATAAATTAAATAACTGATACAACAGGGAAATAAATTTTGAGTAAAAAAATTGCATAAATATACATATGTAATACTTTTCTTCTCATTAAGCTAAAATGTTTGTTTCACATTTAATTACATAAATGTATCATATCATTTTTAATAATGGTGCCTAACTAATTATTAAACAAGGAACTACGTTAATTGTTTTCTTTTTAACAAATATTGTATTTTGGAAATTTATCAATTTTATAAAAAATTTATTAAATTTATAAATTTGGCTTACTTAATGACTTATATCAAATTATGTCTTTACCTTAAATATTCCTTTAAATATATAATTAAATTCATGTGTCTATCTTAATTATTTAATTTATTTGTTTGTAAGTTTTTTCTTATTTTATGTTTTTAAAAAATTATCATTTTATTCTTACTATAATTTTCAATACACCTCAAAATTATTTTGAGTAAATATATAATCATTATGTTTTAAGAAATTCTCTAAAGAAACCGCTTCATAAAATCTATTTTCTATGTTAATGGTTTTACGAAATGTTGTCTTGTGATTTGACATTATGAGTTTGATTTAATGCTTTCTATTATATCTCATTATTTCCAAATAAAATAAACTTATTTTATTATAATCATTTTAATATTAAACTATTATAAAATATATTTCAAAATTAAACAGAAAATTCTGAAATATTTTTAGTAAATTTTGAGGCTAATTTCACTAGTATCAAAATTATAATAATTCATTAGAATATAAAAATATTTTTCTGTAAATTTTTTGTATAAAAGAATTTAAAATTATTGCTTTCATTATTTCTTTAATATTTATTAAGATTTAGTTACGGAATTTTGATGAATTCTTCGTATTATTTTTTTCAATAGAGTGGTTCTTTACATTAATATAAAAGAACCTAAGAAATTGGGCTTCAATGTCTGTCAGCCCATGTACTAGCAACCTGACGGGTGTTTCTTTCTGCACCCTAACAAATTTCTCCCTGCACGTCCACTAATTTTTGAAAAGACTATTTTATCCTTTTTAAAAATAACTTCCAAATTCCTTTCTCAGAATATTTCTTGAACACACTATCCAGATATTTCTGGCACATACTGTTTGAAATTCATGAAATATATTTCTGCAAAAAATTTTCTAAAATATAATTTTTAGAATAAACTTTTCGAGTACTCTTTGAAATGTGTTTGTTTATAATAAAATTTTCATAATATGTTATGAAAAAACTTTCCAAAATATTAACAAATTAAATAAGATATTTTGAACATTTCACTTAATTGATATGGTGCAAATAGCAATTTGATGAGATGTTAGAATAAACACTCAAACTTGTCGCGGACCAAACTTTATATATATATATATATATATATATATATATATATATATATATATAATTATTTTTTTGGTTATTTGATAACAGTATAATTTACACATATTTTAAATGTCATATTATAAAGATTCATACGGTAGTATTTTCAGTTAACGATTAAATTAAATGATACATAAATAATAATAAATTATTTAATTTTAAAAAATTAAAAACTAAAATTTATAATTAGAATTCTACAGGTCTAAAGTATACATTATAGAACCACAAATAAATTTAATGATATTTTTAATTAAGTTACTATTATTTTTATTTTTTTAAATGTTTTAAATATTTCTTTTATTTATTTAATGACTTTACTGTTTGATTCTTCTGGCAATCAACAAGATGATTTTATTTTCGTTTTTAATTTACTGATCATTGCACACATTTGTTTTCCAATCTTTTATAATTTTATCAGTCAATTTTTTCTCTCTTTCAAAGAGCAAGTTGATGTAGCAGGTAATGATTGGTGTGGTGGCTTCACATTTTTTTGTTTGAAGAATTCTTGATAATGTGCTGGGTTGATCCATCCCTTAGCTACATTTTGCAATGTTTTAGTTTAAAATTTTAATTCTTTCTCTTCATAAGTGGGAGAGTTGATAGAAGGATAAGTTATTCTAATATGGGTGGGTGTTTCTTGTTGCACCACTATATATTTCTAATTGCACCCCATTAACATGTGAATTAACAAAATTAATGAAAGATTTTAAGAACCAAAACACAACGTTTATAACATGTTTCCAGCAATGAAAGTTCGTAATCTGTTACTGGAAAGAACAATCTGCCATTTTAGAATAATTTTCATGGATCATATTTTAAAAAAATTGGTTTCTAAATTAGTTTCTATTATTGTTAAATAGTTTCTAAATTGGTATCTAATTAGCAAGGTTTTAGAGACCAAATTTAGAAACTAAATAATTGGTAGTTAAAACTTTGGTTGCTAATTAGATACCAATTTAGAAACTATTTAACAATAATAGAAACTAATTTAGAAACTAATTTTGTTTTTACTTTCTAAAATGGTTTCTAATTTAGTTATTATTGCAACTAATTATTTTAAAATCTAAAAAATAATTTCTATTTCATGTTTTTATTGTAGTGTTATAAATTTCAAATTTGCTATTTTAAAAATAAAAAAAATGTGTTCTAGACTTTTTGGAATTATTTTTTTGTCTTCCAGACACACATTTTACTTACCGAACACTCTTTCTTCTGGATCCGCCCAAAACTATCAAGAATAATTTGAGTATTTAAAAAAAAATAGAGTATAGGAAAAAAATGGAAGTGTGCAAAGAGAAATACCCTTCTAATATATCTCTACCCTTCAAATATGTATGGTATTAGGTTTAAATTCTGGCATTGTTTATTATTGTTTGTAAAAAAATGGATAGATAGATTTGGGTGGTTCATCAAATGAAATCTGAATGATAAAATTAATAATTTAAATTAGTTTGACTAATTGTTTTTATTTATATTTTTAATTTATGATTAAATTAAATCATAACTTTTAATTCTCCTATTTATATTTTTGTTCTTCCGTGTTTTTGTCTTGGTCATTATCAACTATGCAGTCTTGGTCATTATCAACTATGCTTTAAATTTGTTGTTCTCTTCAACCTTAAACTTAAGAATATATAAATGAGTTACTCCGCAGAACAAATGAATTTGTTGCTCTCTTCAGCTTGCCACTTAGGAGAAGAGTAATTTCCTTATTTGACTTTTATATAAATTTGAGTAATCACAAACTGGTGGGATGATAATGTTCCTGTCTTGGCTTTGGGATGAAAATTGGAGTGTGAATGGTTTAAGCTATGGATACACCGAACTCATTCTTCTATGTTTTAAAATTGGCCTGATTATTAAACTCAAGAACTGTTTCATTATTATTTTTAGTTTAATGGTAATTTAATCGGTAAAAATAAATGCAAAGTAATATCATAACAGAGTAAGAAATGAGTTCAATAAAATGAAGTAAAATAAAATTTGTAATTTATGTAAAAGTTATTATATATAATGTTGTTAAGTAAATGTGAAAGTTTTTTTTAAAAAAAAAAAACTAAACACACATGCTAATCGATGATGAATTGGGAAAATTGCTCTTCTAATCAATAGTGATTGAATTTTTACCTGATAAATTATTTAGAAGACTGTAGTCGAAAAATGTGTGACTGAAACCCACGAGTTTATAGAAATCACTAATAATACATGTTCACCCAAATAAAACCCATAAAACTTTGTAAATAAATTAGCATTATACATGTATATCATATTCAAATATATTCATTTTTTATGCATATCTTATGGTGATTCGACACCAAAATATCTTTTATAGATACATCGTCCATCTAGTCCCCTAAATAACCATATTTAATAGTTAGAAGATGAAGACATCTCCGTAATATAAAAAAAAAGGAACTATGTTATTTATGGTTCCTATAAAAACATATATAAATAACATAATATTTTTAAAATATCATAAAAGTAATAAATAACAAATTTTAAAAGTAGTTTTATACTAAAGTTTAATATCATATTTAAGTATTGTAAAAGTATTTTATAACTAAACAAATTAAAAACTAAGCTTTCATTATTTTATTATTACTATTTAAATTATCTAGACCTCACTACTTTAAGCCCATCCAATTAGTTATCAATGCACGACAGAAGCCACACAATATTAATCAAACGTATAAATAATATATCGTGTTTGTTAATGCTTTAAGTCTCTAATTATTTGATGTAAGTTGATTTTAGGATTGTACATTTATGGTTTTCACTTTATTTACGAGTTTTTTTTATTTAAAAAAATACGGTGAGAAATTCAGAGAAGATTGGCACGGGACACAAATTTAACCAAGTGATTAAGTAAATGTGAATGTTCTCTTATAGAAGGTAAAGAGAAAACACAATTATATGGTATTGATGATGATGAGATGTGAAATTAAAGAGTATATAATGAAAAGAAACAAGATGAAAACCGAATAGGAGAGGAAGAACACAAGAACATAAAAAGGAATGGAAATGGTACAAGTGTTGGATTAGGATTCCTCAATCATATAATGAAACGAGAATAAAGATGATTAAATAATACCTGGTAGACCCGTGATCGTATGGCCGAGGGACGAAGACATGATCTTGATCGGGTTTCCCTTTAGGGTGTATCGCTTAGAATGGAATTATGTGAGTAGAGAGACAAAGAGATGAGAGGCTCGAAAATCCCTTTAGGGAATGAGTTTCGG
>Ga0123342_1007453_pt1 | contig 14425 bp, 8 predicted proteins | sample Turbeawhitnodule_FD_89960 | JGI IMG/M metagenome (GOLD analysis project Ga0123342, IMG submission 89960) | Root nodule microbial communities of legume samples collected from Mexico - Turtle bean Mexico white nodule | ecosystem: Host-associated > Plants > Roots > Nodule | place: Mexico: Nepantla...
AAAATAGTTTCTAATTTTATTATTTTTATAAACCAAAAATTAGTTTCTAAAATGACTTAAAAATTTGGTTTCTAATTACATCTTAACAAGAGACTGAAAAAATGGTCTCTAAATTTTTTATATTTTTTTTTTATTATTAGCTACCAAAATTATAGTATCTAATTATATTAAAATTTTTATTAATAATAGATAACTTTTTAGTAACCAATAATTTTTAGTTTATAAAATAATATCTAAATTAGTTACTGTAGAAACTAATATTTTTTGGTTTCTAAATTGGTTACTATCAAAACATTTTTATCAAAACATTTTTTTGCAGTGTATAAAATAGTAAAAACATATAATTTATTAAAAAGAAATGATTATCTGATAAAAATAAATATAATTTTTTTGGTCATAATATATAATGACTTTAAAATAAATTATAAAATTAATGCATTTACAATTATGTTATCTATATTATTTAATAAAATTAATTAAATTGTAGATCTAAAAATAATTAAATTATCTTAATTTATATTTTATTTTGATTATTTTAACTATCTTAATTAATTTTTTATTTTAATGTTAAAGAAAAATAATTAAGGATCATGACTTAAAAACATTAAAATTAGTAAATATTTAAAATTGATAAATTTTTATACTGATCCAATATTTTTTAGTCAGACTCTTTATGTTTTGGTTGAGTTAGATTAGTCTCGAACTAAATAATAGGATAGTGATATATTATCTTCAAAAACAGATACCAGGTGGGCTTGCGTGAACATGAATTTAAGCAAATAAAAAATAAGTGTTAAAAAATGAGATGAAATGAGTCTTAAGAAAAAATAAATAGAGTAATAGCAAAAGATAAGAATGATAAATAAACGAAAAGTCATTGTATGCATCCATAACGACTGAGTCAATTTTGATACACGCAATTGATTGTTTATTGAGATATGTGTGTTCCTGTGTACTTTGAAAGTAACGTGCTTGTGTAGAAGTCAAGATTTTAAAGTAAAAACAGAGAAAATCCAAAAGAATATACGCGTAATTTAGAACCAAAGAGAACTTGTAAGAATATTATTTGGAGTTAAGCTCTAGGAGATTTTCTGATTATGCAAATGGTACGTTGAGTAATATAGTGATATTTGAATGATTCAAAGTTCACATCTAGCTATAAATATGAAGGTGTGAGTGTTGTTTTGTAATGCAAATGAGTTTGGTATTTGAATGTTCTTGATCATTTCTGTTCTTGAAGTTGAATGAGTATGGCAGAAGAGGTGGTTCTACTAGATTTCTGGCCAAGTCCATTCGGGATGAGGGTAAGGATTGCACTTGCTGAAAAGGGTGTAAAGTATGAGCGCAAAGAAGAGAACTTGAGGAACAAGAGTTGTTTACTCCTACAAATGAACCCAGTTCACAAGAAAATTCCTGTTCTCATCCACAAGGGCAAGCCCATTTGTGAGTCTCTCATTGTTGTTCAGTACATTGAGGAGGTTTGGAATGGCACAAATCCCTTGCTGCCTTCTGACCCTTACCAGAGAGCACAAACAATATTCTGGGCTGATTATGTTGACGTCAAGGTACCCTTCTTTGTTTCATTGTTACCTGTAATTCCTTTACTGTTTTGTGTTTTATATATGCTTTTATTATAGAATGATGAGCCATTTATTAGTTTAGATTATTCTGATTTATTTTGTTTAGTACTAAAAAAAATCATAGTCAATATAATAATTAAATAGTTTTGGTTTCAAATTAGTTATCATATTCTCGTGTTATCTGTTTACTTGTCTTTCATTTGAGATTATGTTGTTAATATAAGATGATGAGATAGATAATGTAAGATATCAAGTGATTTTTATTGTTTTAGTAGAAAACGTATTGAATAAAAAGGAACTCTCACTTTTATCTACAGGTGATGACAATGATCATTGTAAGTGATGATAAATTATCACAAAACATGACAACTTCATTAACACGTTTTTCAATAAAAACAATATAAATCATTTGTTACTTTACAATAACAATAATGTCATTCTATATTAATCACACAACATTATATTTAACACGTAAAGACAATTGAGCAAAGATGATGGAACAAAATAAACAAACAGGTTACCTAGTTAAAAAGAAATTAAATAACCAAAACTAAATTGAAAAATATTAAAATTTAGTATTAATAAAAATTTAATTATAAATATATAAATTTAAAAGAGATTTAAAACTTAATTAACTCTTTTCTTTGTATTTTTTACCAAGATTCTTCACCACCTATATTAAGTGGTTTAGTTAATCTTATTTGTGAAAGATTTGTCTTCCGTTTTTTTTTTCTTTGTAAATAATGTTATTAGAGTTTTCTTAATTTCAAGAAAGAAAAATAAAAATTTGAAATAATATTTTTTATATAATTTTTTTAACTTTTTATTAGTAACTCTTCTTTAAAATAATTTATGAAGAAACTTATTGAAAGAAGCATATGTTTACTTGGACAACAGCAAAGAGTATTTGATGATCTTTAACACAATACCTCTTATGTAATTATCAGTAATATATTGTGTTATCTTTAACACAAGTGTCTCTCTGTGGGAATTGTGAATGTGAAATAGATATTTAACAACTTGGAGAAGATTTCGAAGTCAAAAGGAGAAGAAAGAGAAGTTGCGAAGAAGGAGTTGATAGAAGGCCTTAAATTGTTGGAGGAAGAACTGGGAGATAAAACTTATTTTGGAGGAGAGAATCTTGGTTTTGTGGACATAGCACTTGTCCCATTATACCCTTGGTGGAAATCCTTTGAAACCTATGTGACCCTCAACATAGATGATGAGTGTCCCAAGTTGACTGATTGGGCCAAGAGGTGCATCCAAAAAGAGAGTGTTGCCAAGAACCTTCCTGGTCCACAGAAGGTCACTGAGCTCACAAGAAAGATCTTCGGCATTGAGTAGGTATAAAGGTTCCACGTATGCAAGTGTTGGTTTTATTTTAGCTTTCCATTAAATAATATTTTTGCAGACATTTTGATGTGCAAAATTCTTGCTTTCTGTAAAAGTACAATTTAAAAGAAAAGTTATATATCATTGCACAAGTATTTTAATTAATTAATTTTATTTATACATAATTAAAAAGAATATTTGAAAGAAATATTCCATTGTTAAATAGACATTAGCAACATCAATAAGTACATGGGTTGTAGGAACATGTAAATATGTTTGTTGTTGTTAATACTACTAGAAAATTATTAATTATTAAGTTTTTTTAATTATTAATTATAAAATTTAAAATAATTAATATTTAAATTTTTTTTGGTAGTTAATTAGATATCAATTTATAAATTATTTTATAAATTTTATTAATAATATAAATTATTTTATATATCAATATTTTTTTTTTAATTTTTAAAAGAATATCTGATTTAATTATATATAATTAATTACTTTTTATTTTTAAAATTAATTTTGTTTTAATATAATATTACTTAGAAAAATTAATAATGAATATAGGTATCATCTATGGGTAATGCTGTGCCATCCCTGGATATAAAAAGTTATTTGTGCATTACGTGCAAATATTTTTCTATCAATAATATATATATATATATATATATGTAATGGTGTAGTTAAATTAGATTCGAAATTATCTCTTTATGTAATTTTCCTTTTCCATCGGTGATATCACGTACAAATAAAATTTGTTTGTAATAGAAATATGAAATTATCCATTACTAATTTTCATATGTAAGTTTGTTGGTGAAAAAAAAAATGATATGTAAGTTGCAAATGCAAAAGAAAAAAAATCCATTTGTAATCAAATGATTTTATAATAATGTAAGAAAACATATATAAATTTATCATATTGTCTATCACTCACAAATACTAGAAAATAGTAAAAAAGAATTTGTAAGAATAAACAAAAGATAAAGGAAGAGTAGATGAAAAATCACATAAAGAAATTTATGTGTGGTTGAAATGAAACTCAGTCTACATTTATGATTAGAAATTCACTAAGAAAGAATATGAGATTACAATATAGAGTTTATCTCACTAGTGAACTCTCAACTATAAGTTAAAGATAATTGTTCATTACAATATCTTATTTATACAATTAAAATTGTCTAACCAACTTCCAAAAGGATGCCCCAAGTCACATGCACGATAACTCAGTTAGAACATAAAAATGCTAATTAAGATTGAAAGTCAAACTGGTGCAGTAGACAATCTAGCTAGAAGCTCTGATCAAGATAGATGGTCTTATACCCTCAAAGGCACTGATCCCAAGATGGTCTCGGAACCATTGAACATACATTTTTACTTAAATCTTCACAAATCTCCATCTTGATTTACCACAAATCTTATAAGTGATAAAACACTTACTACCTATAAGTCCATTATAAGCTTAATCACCTATCAGTTGGATTAGATCCCGGAAATGAAAGAACTTGTTGTCAGGCAAAACTTTCGTGATCATATTAGAGGATTTATGATCCGTTAAGACATTTGCCACCACAAATCCTTTGCCAATTTCCTCTCTCACGAATTGCAATTTCACATTAATATGCTTCATTCTCTCATGATAGACTTGGTTATTTGAATATTGCATAACACTATTTTTGTCATAGTAAACTAAGACAACTTGGTCTTGAACCTTCACCTTCTTGGCTAGACCCATAAGACACAAAACTTCTTTCATAGATTTTGCCTCAATGGTTGACAAATCCACTACATTTTGCAGACTGGTCTTCCATCTGATTGCAATACCATAGACATTAAACACATAGTTGGTAAGATATTTTTTGGTGTTCAAACACCCAACAAAGTTTGAGTCAACAAAATCTTTTATTGAACTTCTTCGGTAGAATGTTTGGCACCACTATAAATTAAGACTATTCCAAATGACCCCTTCAAAGATCCACTTAAGAGCTTGTCAATGTTCTCATCTAGTGTTAGACATAAACCTCCTTACAACACTCACAATATAAGCTATGTTAGGTGTGTGCAGGACATATCATACATAACATACTCAAGGAGATTATCATATGGAAGATCATCTATATAACATTGTTCCTTCAATGTTTAGGAAATTTTTCATCACTCAACTCGTAGTGAAAAGCAAGAGGTGTGGAAACAAGTTTTAAGTTTGTCATGCCAAACTTACCAAGGATTTTTTTGAGATAGGTCTCTTGAGAAAAATACAAATGTTTCAATTAACGTTGTCTAGTGATATCAATTCCCAATATCTTTCTAGTAGCTCCTAGGTCCTTCATTTCAAACTCGCTATTTAGCTCAGTTTTAACCTTTTGCACCTAAGGTATACTATTGCTTGCTATTAAAATATCGTCTACATACAACAATTATATAATGAACAAATCATTTTCTTTAAAGTTAAAGTAGACACAAGTATGATACTTGCTATGTTCAAAACCAATTCTAGCAATGAATTCATCAAATCATTTGTTCATTGCCTTGGGGATTGTCTCAAACCATACAATGATTTGTTTAGTTTACAAAGATAATATTTCTTGCCACCTACCTCAAAATCCTTCTGATTGCTTCATGTTGATCGTTTCATTTAGTTCTCCATAAAGAAATGTAGTCTTAACATCCATCTGTTCCACCTCAAGGTTAAGCTCAACAATTGTGGCTAACAATATCATTATGGATATGTGTTTCACAACAGGGTAGAAAACATCATTATAATCAATTCCTTCCCTCTGTATAAAACTGTTAGACACTAGTCTAGCCTTGAATCTTTGTTGATTAGTTCCTGAAGCACCATCTTTTCTTTTGAAAACCCATTTGCAATTGGCTAACCTAGAACCCTCTGGTTTACGAACCAGAGTCCAGTTGTTATTAAGATGAAACAACTTCATCTCCTCATTCATGGTTTAGCCATTGAGTCTTCTCCTTACTTTTTAAGGCAGATGATACACTAAAAGGTTATTCTTCTAGCACCTCACTACCAGCCACCACAGAGTATGTAATTAGCTCTACATAACCATACCTATCTAGAGCTCTATTCGTTCTCTTGATTCTATCTATGGCTAATCTATAGTCATCAACACAGTACTATGACATGCCAAACAGTCTTGTTAGACAATCTCTAAAGCTATATCAAGGCAAACGACTCCAAAGCACAATAAAAGCTCATCATTACAATGCTTATGGATGCACTAGACGACCACTAGAGCTTGCACGTTATAGACAATCACCTCGTCTTCTACTCGTTAAACGATCTATCATATCAGGGAGTGTTTATACTTAACTTTCTTAGAACACTTTCTATCATTGTGAGAATATTTTTAAACCTTATTTAATGATATTAATTCATATAAAACACAATTTTTAAAATAAGATTAATGATTGAATGATTTTAGAAACTTTTCGTATTTGAGAACGTAAAATAGAGGACACCGAAATGTTCAAATATTATGTTCTTTAATGATTTGAGAATGAAATAAACTTTCTATATTGGTTATAAACTATTTCAAGTTTAATTATGCTTTAATAATTAAGGTTGAGTTTTTATTAGAAAGTTTTCAAATGAACAATCTTTTAAGTGGAAAGTTTTAGAAAAATAGAGCACACATGCTTCTTATATTAAAGAGTGTTTTTTAAATATTGTGGAAATATATCCAAGTAAAAAATCTGATTACTTTTCAACGTTTAAAGCTTGTGTTGACTTAAAAAGAATTTCAAAATATATTTATAATGAAAATTATGAGAAAAGAAGGTCTCCATAATTCAAAAATATTAAAAGATCTTTTTCCAGTAATACCATGCTTTATTATGATGAATATTATGTTCACTAATGCTCATAATGTTTCTAACAATGTTTTAGGAACATAAAGAGACATATGAAGCTAAAAGCCAATGTTTTCTTTTTGTGCGTCTAACAGAAAAGTGATGAAGCCAAAAAAGTGAGATTTGCACGAAAGATGTTTGGATATGTCTGGATGATGAATAAGTCTAGTTTACTCAATATTGCTGAACAAATGTGCTTTGATATTTCCAAATCTGCTTTGAAGACTTGAAGAATCTATTGTTGTGTGTGTTGTTTAGTATATTTTTGAGTTGTTAATTTACACCTAGTTATGATCCAAGTTCATTTGATTATAAATCTCTTTTGAAAGTTTTGTTTTTTAAAATTTGTGTTATTTTTAGTTAGTTGTTTCATGATTTAAATCAATTGAAAAAGCTTTTGTTCAAAGTATAGTGACTACAACAAGTTTTTCAATCGATTAATTTATCATGACAACCGATTGAGTTTCACTTAGTGTTTCTAAAAAGGATTTAAAAATGCTTTGTTTTCTTTTGTCTTCTCTGTGAGGCAAAAACAGTCGGTTATTTCGATAAATGAATTGGCTTTTTATGTGTTGTCTTTAATAGAAAAAAAAATCAATTAGTTTGTTCTGAAAATCAATCAAGTATTTTTAATAGAATTCTATTATAGTTTTCAAAGTGTTTTTAAATGCTTTTAAACTATTTAAATTAATGATGAAATAGTTTTAACTACTTTTTAAAGTCTATATAAAGACTGTTTTTTTTATAATTTCAAAAAAGATGAAGAGAGTTTTTGATAAAAACGTTTTCTAGAGAAGATCAAAGAGCATTTACTCATTCTTGGAGTCTTTGATCATTGCTTGTGTGAAGTAGGAACTGAGTTTTCTATTCTATTGTTCTACAACTTTGTAAAGCCTAGGCGTATTCTATTTCTTTGTATTGTGGTGTGAAACAATTTCAGAAAGTGGTTTTAGAAACTGTGGTGTTAGCTAAGAGTGTTGTGCGTTCTTAAGAGGTTCAAGATCAACATTTTTGGTGTGGTTTGTAATATGGTTTTAATTGCATAGTGAATTCTCAGTGATTAGCTAAGGACTGAATGTAGCTCTTGATTAAGAGGTAACCAGTATAAATATCTCTGTGTGAATCTCTCTTTCTTTCTCTGATAAACTGCTATATAATTTGTTATGTATATTTTGTTGCGTTAAACAGTTAGTTACTTTAAATAAAACAAATGGTTGATGTTTCTTAAGGAACAATTAATCTATAAAATAATCCAGCCAGTTGAACAGATAATTCAATTGATTGATTTTACAGATCTTTTCATTCTATTTTCAATATTTACGAAAATCTTGCGAAAACAATTCACCCCTTCTTGTTTAGACCATATGAAGATTGCTTCTACCATTATTCACACCAATTCTATTTCTCATTCTTGGAAGAACATTATTTAGTCTAATATCATTCCATAAGCTAAATTGTTAGTTTTTTGTAAGTTGTTGCATAATTCTTTACTATCTAATGAACATTTTCATATGACATTAGTTTATCTTCCAATTCCAGTTTATTCAATCATCATGAAGAAAGTTAGATTCATCTCTTCTTTGAATGTGTTTTTGCTAAGAATATTTGGGCCTGGATAAATCATGTTTTTTCTAATTTGTCTTGCTCTTTTGTTAATGATATTTTGTCTTTTCTGTATGAAAGAACTAGCCATATCATTTGTACATTAGGCTTGTTGCTACCACATTCGTTATTTGAATCATTTAGAAAAGCTAGAAATCATACGAGATTTGAAAAACCTATCCTTTTTCAGTCGAAGCTTCATTTGGTCCAGTCGAATATTCAGATGACAAGTGAAAAATCTTTTAAATCTATGCATAATGGGCATTTTGAAGGTTTTCAATGTTCAGACTAGAACTTTTAGTATGAGAGTTTAAAAGGTAGATTGATCTATGTAGAATTAGTTGGCAATGGTTATGTGGACAATGTTGCTAAAGGTTGTATCGGTCACGTTGTGAGTGATGGTACCTTTAAAGGTAGTAGAGGATAGTTCGTTAGAGGATTTATTGCCTATCTAGGCACAAAGCCCTCTATTGATATTGAGTTTATGATTGTCATTATTATAATAAAGATCTTAGTAGTTAAAAACTATAGATGCATTTGGCTTGAATGTGACTCCTCTTTAGTTTGACATGCTTTTCAAAATTTTGCTATTGCTCCGTGGAGGTTGAAAGCTCATTGGTAAAAGACTCTTAACATTTCTTAAACTATACGTTTTGAAGTCTCCTATATCTTTCAATTGGGTAAATATGTTGATGATTTTATTAACTTTGGTCTTATTAATATATTGGGTTATCTATGGTTTGATTCTTTACCTTCCATTTTTCATTTTATTTAATTTTAGAAATCCTTTAAGCCTCTCAGAGTTTAGATTTTGTTAAATGTTTGGAGACTAATTATTCTTTGTACGAATTTTGGTTTGATCCTTCATATTTCTTTTTTGTATTTTCTTTCTTACTTTTATGGAATATATCATTAATAAAACTTTAAAGTGTCATAATGTTAAAACTTTATAGTAATACTCCACATCATATAAGTAAAAAGAAAGTTACAAATATTTTCACTATGCTATTAAAAAAGTTGAGTTATTTTACAAAATAAAAACATTTTAATATAATAAAAACTTAATTTAAAAAAGACAATAAAAAAATGAAATAAAATATACCAATTTTTAAGTGCTTTAACAACATTCTTTAATTTTCTCTTTGTTTAATAATCATTGAACATTTTTTTAATTTGATCTTTATGTTTATTTATTATTTTGCATAGCATATATAAATACTATGAATTGTAGTTATTAAATGAGCAAAAATAAACAAAAAATGTATCTTTACATGAGGGTGTTCTACCTTCATGTTAAACTCATTATGCACAGATCTTGACAAAGTGCTTCAGTTTATTATAATTAATGTCTCAATTGCCGTCTGGATCAGATACTCTTCTCAAGAAATGCCACTCAAATGAAACAACATACACAAAAACATCAGGGACTTCTTTTTGTTAGAATAGTTTATTATCATCTCAATTATCATCCTATTCCACCTTCTCTATAAGTTGACTTTCCAACTCCTGTGTCACTCACTTGTGGTTCCAACTTTAGTTTTCTTTCAGCAATGGGAGATGAGGTGATTCTGTTGAATTTTTGGTTAAGCCCTTATGGGATTAGGGTCCGGATTGCACTAGAGGAAAAGGGCATCAAGTATGAGAATAGAGAAGAGGACTTACGCAACAAGAGCCCTTTACTCCTCCAGATGAACCCAGTTCATAAGAAAATACCAGTTCTCATCCACAATGGCAAACCCATTTGTGAGTCACTAATTGCTGTTGAGTATATTGACGAGGTTTGGAAGGATCAATCTCCCTTGTTGGCTTCTAATCCTTACCAGAGAGCACAAGCAAGATTCTGGGCTAACTATGTTGACACCGAGGTACTTTACTTCTGTCGGGTGCTTCATTATTAGATTTTGACTGTTTTTTCTTTTATTTTTATCCTGAATAAACTACATTGACACCTTCCATGCTTTCTTTGAAATTCGTATATATGTTTGAAAAATTTATAATATCCAGCTGAACTTCCTGTGTGCAATAGTTATATAAGCATGCCTTGAGGTTTTGGACAACTGAAGGAGAAGAGAAAGAAGGTGCTAGGAAGGAATTTTTGGAGTGTCTAAAGTTATTGGAAGAACAACTGGGGGATGAGCCTTATTTTGGTGGAAACAACTTTGGCATCGTGGATGTTGCACTTGTTCCTTTGTTCTGTTACTTTTATACATTTAGTTTGTATGACAATTTCATCAGCGAGGCACAGTACCCCAAAATCATTTCTTGGGCTAAGAGGTGCACCCAAAAAGAGAGTGTGTCCAAAAGTTTTCCCTCAGAGGAGTTGGTCAAAGAGTATTTATCCCAGAAGAGACAACACAAAGGATAGATTAGAGGCAGGGTGGTCAAAGAGCCTGTTTCCCAGAAGAGAAACAGAGGGTAGACTAGAGGTATATGCCTATAGGAAAATATTGCCTCTGGTTACTTTGTGTGTTGTGTGTTCTGAATAAAGGAATTACTTAAGATGCATATTTGGTTTTGCTACTTATGTTCTTTTTAATGGATATTTATGATTCAATAGAACAAGCACTTTTAAGCTCAAATTGTATAAAGATGTCATATAAGTCCTGATATTGGTTTGCAAGTCAAAGATATATGATCTCTTTAGGCATAAACTACGGACAGCAAAAGGATGTGCACAAAGCCACTACAAATTCCATAAAAACAACTTCATTTTGGAAACTCATAACAAGTTTTGAAACCGCAATAAGCATGTATATATTAAAGAAAATGTGGTTTTGTTCTTACAGTCATGATAATTTAGATTTTGTAAGGATTACACTGGCTTATTAAAACAGAAAAAAATAAGTATCTGAATTTGTATCTAGTGTAAACGTTAGGTTTTTCACAGAAACTCTCTCTCGCAGTTCTAACAAACAGTTTGATTTAGTTCAATATAAATTTATTCTTATAATGGGAAACAGATATAGGAATATAATTAAAATGAAGAAACAAATTTGTGAGTTCAGAACTTCATTAAGGCTTGCAACATCTTGCATGTGACCAGCTTGTGGGTATTGTTCCATTTACCTTTGACCTCGGAGTTGAGTACTTTTACAATTTTCGGCTAATTATCAAAAAGACACTTGTTCTTCAAACATATATGGTATGAACTCAACAAAAAGGATTTATACAGTTTCCTTTTGGCGGTTACATATGCCATGTTTTGCTACTCTAAAGGATGATTTTAATGCTTATGGAAGATTTAAGAGTATTTAGTAGCAGTTTTATGTGAATTTTGTTCTAAATTTTATGCTGCAAAATTGAACCTCTTGACTACCACCAATAGTTCTCCCACTTCATTATTTTGTTTCTAGATCAACCTCTGAGGCATGCAGGTTTTTCATCTTTGAAAATGCTAACTTTAACTTCAGTTTGAGCATACACCAATACTAAAAGTGTTCATTTCCTGACAGTCATTTCTACATGATAAGAAAACCATTTGAGGATTTTTACAATGTAAATACTATTATTAATTTTTTTTATCAATAAAGAATAAATAAATTAAAAAAAACATTGCCTCAACCCTTATACAAGTACCATTACATCCCATAAACATAACCAACCAGTAGAGACTAATATATGCCTAGATTTCCTAATGACTATTACTGCAGATTATGCAGCAAATTCTGCATAAATAATACAAAATCCCTAGACGCCAGCATCTATACTGCCATACTATTATCCTGCTGAAGCACAACCCAACAGCTTCCCCTTCATCTACTATTATTGTTCTTGTTTGTAGTTTTCATCTATTGTTACATTAACCATATGAATAAGTATATATGTCCTCTTCTATCTTGTTATCAATTAATCCTTGAAAAATGTGAAATTTGTGATTGAACTTCCACTGCGAAATAGATTTGAGCATACAGTAGAGTGGAGGTAGTGTGCCTATAAGAAAATAAAACATTGCCTCTAGTTACATGTGTGCTCTATCTGCTGCACAATGGCAATACAAACTAAGGAGATTTTATTAGGATTGCCTAACTAAAGCAATAGTAAATAGCAGAATCTGTGATAACAATAAAAACTATGTCTATCACACATAGGCAAATTCTTACAGCTTTAAGAAACACCTAGTGTCTCCTTAATTCAATAAATTTTTTGTCTTATAATCTAAAACACCCTCATAGACCTCCTTCTCATCTGCAAGAGTTTCAAATACACTTTCCTTCTGCATGCATCTCTTAGCCCAGGAGATAAGTTTTGGACACACAGGTTCCACTTTGAAATTGCCAAAGGTCTCGTAAGTATAAAACCAGCAATAGAAAGGAATGAGAGCAACATCAACAAACCCAAATGTTTCGCCACCAAAATAAGGTTTATCTCCAAGAAACTCCTCCAAATGCTTTAGGCTCTCTAGGAAGTCCTTCTTTGCCACCTCTTGCTCATCTCCCTTTGAAATCCACACCCTTCTAGAAGAATGATACACCTGCATTATTTATCACATAAATCGTTATTAACAGCTTTCTAGAACATATATGCTTAGTTCTTATCTTCAAATTTTGAAATCTACCTTCTGATCTACAAAATCAGCCCAGAACTTGGCTTGTGCTTTGAGGTACGGATCAAAGGGGAGCAAAGGAGATTTGTTGTGCCAAACCATATCGATATACTCAACAATTATGAGGGACTCACAGATTGGTCTTCCACCATGTATGAGAACTGGAATTTTCTTGTGAATTGGGTTCATTTCTTGAAGCAAGGGGCTCTTGTTGGTGAGATCCTCTTCCATGTACTCATATTTGATTCCTTTCTCAGCTAAAGCTATCTTAGCTCTCATCCCAAACATACTGAACCCTGAGCTTAACAAAACCACCTTGGCCTCCTCCATGTTGCAACAACTGCACTAAGAAATTGAAGTGAACAAATAATATCTGGAAGTTTGGTTATCTTTGGACCAATAGAAAAGAAACTGGTGTCAAACTAGTTCTGTGTAATGAATACTTTAGTCAAAACTTATTCATCAACATGTCTTTCTTAAACTTGACTTTGAAACTTATTGTAATAAATTAATAATACTTATTTTAAGAAACATTTTGCATGAATCCAGTGAAATTCATATATCGAATGATCACAAATTCCATATCCTTAACTTCAAATAAACTCTTTTATAACATTGCGATTATTGAATTTGAAAGAAAGCATAACACGCGCAAAAGCAAAATTTTACTTTGTTAAGAATATTATTTGTAATGAATTTACTTATCAAATTTAACTATAAAATCATGCATCTTCCATAAACATATTAATAGTACGAAATGAAAAACAAGTAAAGAAAGGTTGTATGAAAAAACAATTATATTCATTATATTAAAAACATGAAACATATTTAATACTTGTTTTGGCTCACTATAGTTTTTGGGAATTAGGGTATTCTTTTCTCAATATGAACCAGCCCAAATAAATTTTGCATCCCCTTTTGTTTTTTAATTCTCTTATTTATAGATCATTCAAGTAATCCTTAATTAATTAACTGAAATCGTGTTATCATGATATTTTCTTCCTTTTCCAATAATTTTGTTATGCATTTTAACAAAAAAATCAATAATGTTTTTCGCACTTCTTCAGCTTGGAGAACCCTTTGATCGCCTTGTGGCCGAGTACTTGGAAAATCTCAAGTCATGGGCCTTGTTAACACTTGGGCCTATGACAACACAACTATTTTTAAATTAGGTTGTTTCTTCCTGCACCTCCATATATTCTTCTCCCACCTCCATATATTTTCATATTTCCAAAAATATCCCTCTGTAATATTCCGGATTATGTAATCCGGAAGTCTTTTTTTAAATTCATAATTAACTTCCGGATTACATAATCCGGAAGTTTTTTCAGATGCAGGATTAGTTTTCGAATTATGTAATCCGGAAGCTAAAAAAGACTTCCGGATTACATAATCTAGAAGTCTCTTTTAAATGCATGTATGGATTACATAATCCGGAAGTTATTTTATGGGGGTGGCACAAGAAGGTTAAAAAGGTATTTTCATGTTATGTATGGGGTGCCAG
>Ga0123342_1007454_pt1 | contig 14425 bp, 5 predicted proteins | sample Turbeawhitnodule_FD_89960 | JGI IMG/M metagenome (GOLD analysis project Ga0123342, IMG submission 89960) | Root nodule microbial communities of legume samples collected from Mexico - Turtle bean Mexico white nodule | ecosystem: Host-associated > Plants > Roots > Nodule | place: Mexico: Nepantla...
CCAAAATATATGCTCCGCTTTGTAATTCAACACACATAATTCACTATATTATCTTGATCTATCTAATTTTCAAATATAAATTGCAATTGAAAGAAAACCCTAAAATGCTCAAAATCTTACCACAGGAGTCTCAACAAGGAAATAGTTGATGAACCTACTATATAAAATTAGGAGTTTCTATTGTTTGGTGGCTGCCTTGCTCAAAGCAACAGCTGCAATGACATCCACATCGCAACCTAAGGAGTCAATCCCAGACGGAATCGGAGTGGCCACCCCCAAAATATATGCTCTGCTTTGTAATTCAACACACATAATTCACTATATTATCTTGATCTATCTAATTTTCAAATATAAATTGCAATTGAAAGAAAACCCTAAAATGCTCAAAATCTTACCACTATGAATCTCAACAAGGAAAATAGTTGATGAACCTACTCTAAAAAATTAGGAGTTTTTATTGTTTGTTGGCTGCCTTGCTCAAAGCAACAACTGCAATGCCATCCACATCGCAACCTACGGAGTCAACCCCGGACGTAATCGGAGTAGCCACCCCCAAAAAGGCCAGATGGCCTCTATTGCAAACTCTAGAAAACAATAAAGTGAAGAACCACAAAAACATAGAATAAAGGGGAACCTGAAGTCTTCGCGTTCTCACGATCTCGTACAAAGGAGGAACATAGTAGCGGGGACATAAAAATGTTATGTTCTAGTAAAAAGGTAGGGAATTAAAGAGGGAATAAATAAGCATTATTAGGGGCAATTTTGTAAAACTGTTACACTAGGAAAAATGTAACTGAAAATAATTAGCAAGGGGCTTAATTGAAAAGACTTAAAATATTAAAGAACTGGATAAGAAAAAGACAAAAACATAATAGGATTGGGCTGAATTGAATGTTACATTTTATCTCAACAAATTTTCATGAAGTGAAGTTCCTCAACAAAACATAGCACCCCAAGGATTGACCAAGCAATGTGGGGCATCCCAACACCCACCACCACACCATCAGATATCTTCTTGAACAGGCTAGCCTACCAGAATAGGCAATTTATCATGATGGAGTCCAAACTTTGATATCATGATAGGAATTAAGCACAAGAGAAGAGTCCAACCTAAAAGACTAGATCATTAAATGGGGGACTGTCATGGCTTAAGTACCAAATCATGTAGCTCATCCCACTCAATTAAGACTCCTAAAATTGTCACCCCCTTTGAGGGCTAATATCCACGACGGATTTCACTCTATTGGCATTGACCAAGTGGTAATTTTGAAACAGTTTCCTCATCTATTAGCGTTGATTTTGCATCTTAATCTAAAAAATTATATTAGAATTAGCGACAAGCGTGATTCTTTTATCCCACAGAAACCAGGTATGATTCAGGGCCCAAATGAGCTTTATGGTCCCATGTTGAAGACACTCCTACTTGCACAAAAAATTGCCACTCTCACCACAATAAGTGGTCGTACCTGCCACAATCATAAATGACAAAACCCACTCCAGCTATCCAATCTTCGATTTGTCAACGTCTGGGCGGTGGGTCACTAGTTCAACGAGTGAGTAACTTATTGAACCACACGAACCAGTATATATTAAATATTAAATTAGATACACAAGATGATATATTTAAGCTATACTTTCCAAATATTAAGTTAATTAATTTGGCTTAGTGGTTTTCCCTTATCTCACAAGAGGGGCATGGGTTCGATCACCCTCAAGACCAAAATCTTTAAATCCTTTACTTTGGACACGCTCAGCTGCACTGGTCATCAACCACAATATGAAAGGTTTGGGACAAAGCAGTTCAGCTTTGGCAGCATGTGCATGTGTAGATCACCGTTGTGAAAGGACAGTTCAATTACAGAAAATGTAAAAATAATTGATCTGGCTAGTTTATTATGTACGGTTCGGTCAAGTCACCCATTCTATATACTGCTCGAACTGGTCATATGGACCAGTTCAATCCAAGCCGACTGAAAAGATACTTAAATTGCAGCACGGCAGTTTTGGCACTTGTAGCTTCACTGAGTTTGGGGAGATAAGGGTTTACCTCTTGTTTAAGTTTTATACCAGTAAAGAAATTTATCAAGTGATAGAATAAGTTATTCTGAAATGTTGCATAGAATATAAATAAAAAAGTTACTGCTTATTGTAAGGAATCCCAAGTCAATCATTAAAAAGTCAAAAATAGAATGGCATTAGAAAAACAAATCTGACTCTAAAAAAAACACGTGAGTTTTAAATAATATATGGCAACATGTGAGATTTGAGTGCGTCTCCCAATTCTAAACACAATCTTCCCAATAAGGCCCAATTCAAACAGGACCCACACGTCCAAACCACAACCATCTCTGTAATTTTCATTTCAAGAGATGCAAACCCAACCCACACCTGGGACTCCTAAGACACAATATCCATGACACACAAGGTAGCCAAAACAATGTTTCTTGCGGATTTCACAATGTGATGCCATTACAATTGCCTTTCTGTCGCAGCCAATATTTAACAACAGTAACCAGGACCTCGGCTAAGAAAGCAGATTATGTTGAGACATCCCCGATGTAACTTATGAGACTAAACTAACCTACCCTGGTGCATGAAGGCTCCACGTTGCGTAAGGTATGGGGGAGGGTCATTCTATGCAGCTTTAACCCTTGTGCAAAGAGACTTTACAGATTCAAACAACCGAACATGTCACAACCAGTAACTTGTAAAACCAATACATTTGCCAATTGATGCTGCAAAGAAGGCATCATAAAACAGCATCCAAGAATTGAACTAGAAAGAAAGGAAAAGCCATCCCTAAAAAGAAATGTAGTAGTAAATCTTGCTGCACAAAATTTTATATGTAGTCAAAGTAAGAAGGGACATCATTAAGTCAAAATTTGCAACAAATTAATATATAAATCTCTTTATATGAAATTGACACTAAATATGAAGAATAATCTCACTATTAATCCCTTGGGAAAAAAAAAAATTTCACACCATTAATGCTCTCGTAACAATAAAAATGCATACCTTGTGGGAGCACACCACTCATTAATCGATTCTGTCCTTGCATGCCTAAACCACTGGATCCACTGTTTGCACCCAAATTTAGACGAGATGCAAGAGCAGGCACAGACAATCCTCCACCAGTCCTTCCAATATTCCCTCCACCAACCATGTTTCCCACAGAACTAGTGATTCGAGGACCTGCATTTCCCAAAATCGGGGACACTCCCAACCCTGGAACAGCATTTCGGTTACCAATTGCACCAGATGTAGGAAGAATCCCAGGAATAGAACCACCAACTCCATTTGTGCTACTACTAAATCCAGGGTTTCCTACAACACTTATACCTCCTCTATTGGTGACTCCTGAATGTCCATGAGAGCTTCCATGAGATAGCTGCAAATATAATGGGAACAGATGAAAAACCAGCAAATCGCATAATAAAAAACTAGAATGACAGAATGAGGTGAGAATACACACAAACATTCAATTGTTACACTGAAACTGTCTAAAACCAAGAACATGACACAAACACATACCTGAGACAATGCAACTGGTAGATTGTTGGATGTAAATCTTCCACTAGAAAGGCTTCCAGTGGGTTGTTGAACGCCGCCTGATGGTACATTATTTATAGTTGAATTTCTCGACGTTAGTGAACCGGGCATGTTGGGAACATTAAAGCTCCCATGAATATTGTGCAATCCTTGAATAGCTCCTGCAGCAAGAGCCTATCAATAATACAACTAGACAGAAAGATAAAATGAAGTAAATCCAGTAAAAGCTCCCCACCAGTGTGATGAAAAATTGGGGAGGCTGCACCAGACTGACCAGAAAACGATGTCGCAAAAGATCGACCGGCCCCATCTGGAAGATTTGAAGCAGATCCATTCAGAGAAGACTGCAAGGAAAACTCTGCTGGGATTAAAAATTAAGATAGGCATGCTAAAAAAAATAAAACATATAAGTAGCAAAGGGAATTCAACATCTTATGATATGTATAATACTATAGAAAAGACTGAAATTTTAAAAATTATTGTAATTTGCTAACCATGCATAGAGGAAAGTGCCAGTAGTAAACAAGCATATAAAAAGATTTCGTAAAATATATTTTAGATAAAATGATAAAGAGTGTTTGAATAGTAAAGATGAGGACTCCTGATGGTCCTATTATGCTCCAATCATATAACAGTCTTCGAATAGATGTCACTGTCCTTTTGTTTGTCAGGCAGTTTAAATCTCCAAAAACTCTTTATTCAAAATTTTGGCAAACATTCTACAAAAGGTATGTACTAAAATCCTTAAACACCACAAAAGTCTTGTAACAAATTGTTGTTGACGAGTGGAGACACATTTTAACCGTGTATCCTTTTAAAAAAATCAAAAGCACCATGCTACCATGCCTGTATGCAAAGCATCATGCACCAAACAGAGCAATTAGTAGAAATGTGAATGAGTTGAACATGAGTGAAATGAAAATATATCAAGATGAAATGTGTCACTCAACTGAGAACAGAAATCGTATAAACCCCAATATAAGTCATCTACTTCAATTTAGCAAGAGAAAGGTCAAAGTTCATCCTTAAAAAAATCAAAATACAACATTACAACAGTTTAGTAGGCATGGCCAAGGAAAAGATTGAAGGGAAATATCAAGTACTGAAACAAAAGATGGGAAAGGGAGAAGCTTTTTGGGACATAAGGGAATACATTAAGTAACCCCGACATGGCATGAATTTCAAAAGGTCAAGCCAAAAATCATCCCTTGCTGAAAATGGTCCTCCTTTGTATTCAAAGTCCTCAGAACAATATGAGAAGTGTTTCCTTAACAACCTAAAATAACATGACGTAAAAGACAATATTAGACACAATACAATACAGTAACTTCTAAGTAACCAACAATAAAAAAAAAACTAAACCAAACTAGTGAAAATTAAAAAGGAAGTCACATTTGACAAGTTCTCCCATTAGAATCCCGTTTCCTTCTCCAAACTAACATGAAAGTCATCCATGTTTGTTTTTCAGTTGAAACAGCCCACAAACCTCACCTGAACTCAACTGACCAAGACACAAATTGAGTTCAACTAGAGTTTGGGTTATTTCAAATGAAAAACCACAGGGCAAATCCCTAGTAACTAAACATGCTACTCTATAAATGCAGGTTATTTCTCCAAACAATTAACATGAAAACGTCCACAAACTTCAAGAAAAACAAAGAGGTAAAACTTGCAAAACGTACTAACATTATGAGTTTAACAGGCATGCGATATTAGGGTAAAAGTTGAATATTCATTGTCCAATCAAACATCATCTTAAGTATGGCTTTTATGGTTATTATTAAAAACACTAACAAATTTATCACTAATGACGGTTTGTGATATTATTATTGTTAGAGGATATAATACTTATTCTAAACAATTAATATTGTTAGTGGATATAATACTTATTCTAAACAATATCTTAAATTGCAGCTGTAATTTCGTCTCAATTCTTGATATCTTGTGAAATTGCAGGCAAAATAAAACCTTTATTAGATCTTGATTCTACATTGTATTTACTATCTGGCATCAAGGTATAAACTGCAGTTTCACCTAGAATAGACAGGTATTAGAGTTGCAGCATTGTCCACAGCCACACCAATCCACAATTGTGATGTGATTCCTATTGATGCAAAAAAAAAAGCCACAAACAACTGCAGCGCAACCACAACATTCCAAATGTGTCAGATTTTGTTTTAAAAATACAAAACCGCAGATAGATTCATCACAACTCATGTTTCAATAGTCCCAGCACCCGCACTCACATCAACCACAATTTGCAGTTAACAGAAAAACTTCGACTCCAGACTCAGTTTAAAAACAGGGAAGAAACAACCAACGCATATTTCAACTCCCCCGTTCACTAATTTCAAAAGGACGCACTACGCTAAGCTTATCTGTAGTAACGATATGCAAACCCTAAATCTAAATTAATCTCCAACTATGTATCTCATTACTTGACAAAGATACCAAGGCGGGAAAAGAATAAATTCGAAGCAGAAACCATTGCGGACAGAGTGATAATCATGAGCAACAACAAGTTACAGAAAGAAAGTTAACCGCGTTAAACAAAATTCGCAATTGCGTATTCCTCAATCCTTTCACATCGTAGAGCAAACAGCATGTAACATTACACAGAGAAACACGGCACACTACGAACCATTGGCAACAGAGAGAGAGGTTTGAGTTGAGAGAATGAAATTAGGAATAATAACCTACGCCGAAATTGGAAGCTGAAGAAGTTGAATAAAAGCGTGCAGTGTGAGGAGTGAGGAAAAAGTGTTAGGAGGATCTAAAGGAAGAGAATGATGAAGTGGAAAGCATAGTAGATCGAAGTTAGGAGGAGCCGGGATCAAGTCGGAGAGGAAGAGAGAGTACCTGAGAAGCAGATCAGAGCTAGTTCTGAGTCAAAGACCAAGCTCGGGTGCCCTAAATCGGAACCAGAGAGAAAAAGAAAGTGAAAGATAGAAAAGAAGAGAGAGAGAAAGGGTTGGGTTTGAAACTACAAGAGAAGGTTTATAAAATTATAACATCTGCATGTTGTTACAAATATAGGGTTCCCCAATTGAAATCACCATGGGCCTAATTTCTAATCTACAGCAACATTTTTTTGCACTGTAAGCTTCGTATTATTTATACATATTTCTAAACAAGATTCCTCTTTATTACTATTTTGTTCTTACACATTTTTTTTTATTTTACCCAATTTAATATAATTTATTTTATTAATACAATGAAATATTTTATATAAATTAATAATTTTTATATACAAAATAACTCTATTGTTGATAAAATATTCTCACTTTGTTCTCACATCAAATTTTACTTATCAAATAAAATAATTTTCATTTTCAATCACTTTTTTTCACTCCATTTCAAGTAATTCCATTTTTTGGTAAAACTATTATTCTTTTGTATCTATCATAAGTAAATTTTAACCTTAACGTCAACTACCAATGAAAGAATATAAAAAGTTTGAAGAAAAAAAAAATCAAACCAAAAAAGAAAAAAAAATTGATTAATCAATACATCATTTTTTTTCACATGTATTTTTTATTTTTTAATTTCGACTCATCCAAAATTATTTTGTATGGACATTAAAATTTCTATCACCCTAAAAGTTTAAAGTTTAGAATATTTTCTTTTCACTAGTTTTCAATAATGTTCTTAAGAAAAACTAGATACAAATTTAGAGTAAATTTTACAATTAGTATGGATTATCATTAAGCTTTTGGATACTATTATGCTCTGAAGTTATTAATTAACTAATTCAAAATAAGATATAATATGCATAGCCATAACGTTCTCAATTAAACAAAGCTGAAACATTATTTGGATATGTAGTTAAAGCCAATACAATTATATATTTGTTCATTTGCATTTCTCAAAAAATAAACTATTTATAGTTTTTTAATAGACATTATATACACAATATTCCAAATATGACAATTAAAATTTTGTACTTTTTAGGATGTGATTTCCCCTCATTTAATATTGTGAATCAATAGTTATATATCTTTATTTAATCGCTTATATTATATTATCACTTAATAATTATAAAAAAAAAACTGTATACTACACTCTATTACAAAATTACATTATATATACGCATTATTATAAAAGAAATATTATAAATAATGTAACCATTCGTAATCAAATATTAATATATAAATTAGTCAAATACGATTAAATTAATTTTACATTTTTTAGAAGACAAATAAAGTTAACGTCGTAGTCTATACACCTTATTTTGGCATGTGTTTGTTTTTAGTATTTTAGCATGTGTATGACATAAGGTAATTTTTTTAATGATTAAAATTTATGATATATAATTTTTTATTGAAATTTTAATTATATATAATTTAATTTATATAATTATTTTCAAAATGTTGTATTACTTTCTCAATATTTACCATATACGAAACAAAAAAAATATTGGAAGCAAATAGAAAGAACTGTTATTAATTAATAATTTGTAATAGATGACAAAAAGTAATGGACAATTTTTATTTTTTTTTCTTTCTCAATTCTTCATGTTCCTTGATCGTAAATTTTGTAGATTTTCTTTTTATTATATTATGAGGAAAATACATTTTTTAACATTAACACTCCTGATGTTTTTCTCAATTATGATAAGATTTTAAAATAAAAAATTAAAGGTATGAATAGTCAGATTTTGTTCTATTACAAATTACTAAAAAAACTTGTAGTAGGGAGAGAAAATACTAAAAAATGAATTATTTAGAGTTAGGTTTTTATTTCTAATTAAAAATAATTTTTAAAAATTTTACAGAATATTATTTTTAATATTGGGATTAGATGGTACGAATGAAGTTGATGATATAGGTCTAATTGATTCACATGATTATTATTTTTTTAAGTCTATTAAAGACTTGAATACTTATTCTTCAAACTATTTTTTTTATGTTTTAGTTATCTAGTTTTTTTGTGAGATATTATTTTAGATATATGAGATTATATACCATTAATAATGACTTATTTATATAATTATTATTTGAATTTTTAATCTACATATACAAATATGTCATAATACTATTTTTTTTTACTTTAGTTTAATGTTGCAAAGTTATACTCAAAAGACTCGATAATTTTGAATCAAACTGGTAAGATTGAGAAAAAACAAAACAAGAAATATAATCTTACCTTTATATCTATTGTGAATTTATGGATTTTGATGATCAATTACAACTAGGGGATCTTATAGAAAGTGTTTAAAATCTCCTTTAATTCTACGTCTTTTTATTACTCCTAAATTTTTTAAAATGTTTAAATTTCCATTTGTTTACAAGTTCTTCATTGTTTATCACCAACACATAAAAGATAGTTTCATCATCTAGCCAGAAACATTTAAAGAAAACAGTAGTAAAGAACAGGGAAAAATTTCGTTATAACTGATGTTGTCACATATCTTGTTATCAATCTCTCCAAGAAATCATGGAGATTAAAATATTAATGTTCATAAATATAAATGTCTCGATTTAGAATGATTTAAGAAAAATATTTCACTTTTTAATAATTATTGAAAGATCAAAGTCTTGAAACACTAAATAAGATAAAAGGTAAATTTTAGTTTAAATTGGTGTTATGCACCAAGTGCCTAAACATACACAATAACAATGAAAAAGTAATGAAAATCACATTCATTGAAGACAAATTACAAAAAACACACAAACACGTAAATAAAAAAATCATTTTGTGTATTGAGAAGAATAGTCGTTAAGTCACTTTCAAAAGTGTTCACTTAATTGCATACTCCAATGAGTCGCTTAATTGTCCTTATATAAGAACACCAATAGTTACAATTTTAAAATTAGAATAAAAAACTAACTAACTCAAAGCAATGTATATACACAATTATTGCTTCTCCAGACGATATAACTATGAATCACCAAATAACCTTATTACATAAAGTTTACAACTACATACTACATAGTACATATCCTAGAAAAGAGCTTAATACACCAATATCTACACTTCATAAGAGGTTTGTTTGCAAATATTAAGTTGATTCATGGAGTCATACATTCCAAAATACAAGTTATAAAGATTACCTTGGAAGATGGTATTTGAAAATATGTGACAAATTTAAATACAAGAAGAACTAATATCACAAGAGTATAAATCTTTAATAGAAAAAATACGAGAGCATAAACCTTTGATAAAAAAACGTGAATATTAAGCTTAATCTTTGCTGCAATATAAATTCGTATTCTAGAGAAAATAATTGCGTTTAAATATTTATTGATATGTTGATTATTTATGTTTTCAAAAATTATATTTATGTCTAAATTACATTTATGTTGACCCTTTATTTGATTCCACATTATGTACTGTTTTTTTAGGTTTTTATTCACAATAAGTTTGGTGTAACATATGACATGTCTACAATATTGTTCAATTCAAACAATATGAACAAAAGTGTCTTGGATCACATGGAGCTAATTAAAATTAAGTAAGGTGATCAAATTGTGTTTAAGGATTGTTTATCTAAAGTGAAATTAAATTTAAAGAACTAACACTAAAAATAAACTTTTATCTCCATTTGAAATAGTTCAAAAAATAACACAAAAATTATAACTAGATAGTTGAGAAAAAATAACACTATGATACGTAATAATATTGACAAAAAGTTATCAAAAATTTAGATATGTTTAAAGACAAATTAGTGATACCTAATATGAAAGCTTTTATTTAAAAAAAAAAAAACACAAATTGATGGATGATCTAAATCATAAAATGAAAGGTGGTAAAGTTGGTTCTAGTATATTTTTTCTTTACTTAATGTATTTGTGGATTTTATGGTTATCATTTTCTTTCTCTAGTTTCTTTGTTTGAACTTAGTTTTTATGTTTGTTATTCTTTCACTATTGTATGTATCATTTCATAAATCATTATATGTAAGTTAAACAAATATTAATGAATATACATTTGTTTTATATTTATTTTCTATACCTTTCTTGTTTTTTTTTCCTGTGAGCTCAAATGAGGATAAAATGTATATCTTGTTTATGCAAATCACACAACATGAAAGCTAAAGAAAAGTAAAAGGGAGAAAACTATCAAAGTTTTGATAATTGAAGTTATAATTTATACTGATGTGTTCTAATGATGAACATTTTATGTTTGAATGAGTATGCATCATGCGTTTATAAAATGATTAAGCTAATAATTTGAATCAAATTCATCATTAACTATAATTTAAACTTAACAAATTTTCAAAAACTGATTTAAACATAAAATAATTTATTATAACTTACAATAATTGATTAGTTGAGCGTGTCATTTTACAATACTTAGATACATTTTTCCATAACAATTTTTAGGAGGAAAAAATAAAAACAAAATACAATACAATTTCTCACAACTTAAAAATTATTTTATACACAGATTAAATATTAAAAAAATAGATAAATTATACCAGAGAACTTCTACTATTTAATTTAGGTATAACTTAATTTTAATTTTAGAAAATAGATCTTCCCGTTAATTAATTTTTTTATTATGCATTAAATCAAACTTATTCAAAACTTTAAGAACTATATAGGGAAACACATAACCCTTTGAAATTTTGAAAACAAGTTAGAGATAAAATTCACCTGGATTAATACCCTAATTGAGAAAAATGGCATTCGACTTACATTTCACTAAATTATCTTAAATATAGTTTTAATTTTGTATCAATGATAAAAATGATACAACTATAACTTTATATAATAAAAAAACTAAAAAATCATTTTATTATTTATCTAAATATTAATTCCGTAAACTATCCCGAAATAAGATAAAATAAATTACCTAACAAAAATTAATTCATGGAAACGTTGTTTATAAAATTGAAGACCAATTTAAAAATAATGCACTTTAAATTAATTTTAGACAAGACTGTTTTAATAGTTTTAATTGTAATATTTTCAGAATCTTCCTTCCCATTCGTAGTATAATTATTTAACTTTATTTTAAATTAATTTAATATTTTAAAAAATAATTTTTCTAAAGAACTTAAATAACAAAATAATTTGTATTATAAGTATGAAGTAAAACTAAATCCTCAAAAAAAATCCAAATGATGCGATAATATTACAAATTAGTTTTATTTTTTTAAAAAACTGAAGCCAGACTTCCAAACATTTTTAAAGAAAACTTGTAACTATAGATGTCAGTTTATTGAAACGGTAGTTCTCAGCCTCGTTGCAGAAGATAGAGTCACCTCATACACTTGAAAAGAAAGGTAAAGCTAACTATACAGTGTGCTTAATCCTAACAAAACAATAGATTTCCCTGCTGGAAGTATGATAGTGATGTTTTAGTTGGGCTATCTTCAACAATGAATGCAAATTCTCTTAATAGGTTTCTATAATGAACTTATCTACAATGTGTCCCACACAATTCAGAATCGCCAAGATTTTATACCAAACAGATACAAAGATAAGCATCTCTGTTAAAAGAGATGAATGGGACGAAGTTGATCCTTCACCCATTGATTAGATTGCACTTCAAAACAAATGGACGATCAATGTACACTATCTATCAAACTTCATTCATTATTTGTAATGTTTATACAGATGGTAAATAAAAAATTATACCTTACAAAAATTGAAGACAAAGTTCAACAAAAGAACAGCATGATCAATGTACATCATCTATCAAACTTCATTCATTATTTGTAATGTTTATGCAAATGGATACAAAAATAATTCTACCTTACAAAAATTGAAGACAAAGTTCAAGAAAACAACACAAATTTAAACCTGTCAATTGGATGAGCCCTTAACACATTTTCTTACAGAGGTAAAACTTCTGCAGAAAAAAATAAATACTTGGTATCGAATGTCGAGCATCTAATCAGTTCAAGAAAGTTCAAAACATGCCAAAATCTGAAAACTACGTTACCCATAGTAAATTAAACCCAATTTGAACAACTTTTGCACAAGCTTCTTTCCCTCATTCAACTTCACAATTCTTGACTCAAAAATCAGGTTTGAGACATGAAAACCAAGCAAAACTAATAAAGAAACAAGCGCAAAGAAAAGGAAGATGGCGAAATTCAACATACAAAGATTAAATTACAATTTCGCGGCAATAGAAGGAATGATACATCAGTTCAATTCATGATATTGCAGACATCATTCCTAAAACACCACCGGAATTTTTAACAAATACAACCTTTCAAATTTGTACTTTATCACTAAATTTCCTAATGCCATAGCTTCAAGCAGTCCCATAGCCTCTAAACCAACCAAACAGAACCTAACAAGAAAGCAAGAAAAGAAAAAAACCTAGCCCCCAAATCCGTACAGGGTTCTTCCCTGTCTCTTGAGTGCATAGACCACATCCATTGCCGTAACGGTCTTTCTCCTGGCGTGCTCAGTGTAAGTAACGGCGTCGCGAATCACGTTCTCAAGAAAGATCTTGAGAACCCCGCGAGTCTCTTCGTAGATGAGACCACTGATACGCTTCACGCCACCCCTACGCGCCAAACGCCGAATGGCAGGCTTCGTAATTCCCTGGATGTTGTCGCGCAACACCTTACGGTGTCGTTTCGCTCCTCCCTTTCCCAAACCCTTGCCTCCCTTTCCACGCCCAGACATCTTGCTTGCAAAATCGCGTCAACAACAACAATCACAATCTGCGCCAAACAGAGCACAAAATTATAACAACAATTTAATCCGAAGTGAACACAATTTATGCGCAGAGAGTAAAAATGATACTTACCGGAAGAGAAGATCGATGAGGAGATTGGCGTCTGAAGTGTTTGCGAAATTCTCTTTGTATTTATATGTGGTGTTGGGGATGGGGTGATGTGTTTGTGGATCCGTGGGAGGCTTGCAGCGAATCGTTTGGGAGCGTCGATGCCTTCTTGGTGGACGATTCAGATTTGAGATAACGTTGTGCACGGATCGATGACGTAGATGAGAGTGAGTGGCTCTTCCTTTTGGCGCCACTGGAATTATCTGAAATTTTGTCCAAAATTTGTAAATGCAGCTAAATATCAAAACATTAATTTCAAACCACAAATTTGGAACTCAAATTATCTCGGTTATAGAAATAATTGTATAATCTGATAAAATATTAATGGAGTTACTACTTTTTTTAAAAAAAAATATATCTTGAGTATTTTGATATAAATTATAGGAACCAAGTTTTTTTCTCTTCTAATAGTTTATATTTTGTGAGTTAACTTACAAGTGATCTTTCATACTTCTTATCCTATAAAACACTAACACATTTTTTTTCAATTTTTGTATTATTTTATTTTTTAATTAATAAAATTTATTCTAACAATGCATTGTTAAATCCTAATAATTTATTATCAGCGTCTATATCTTGTTTAATAATGAAAAAAAGTTAGTCAATCATAATAATTTTATAAATATTGAGATAATTATAATTTCTTTTAAAATAAATTTTTTTAAGTTAAGTATGATTTTGCAGCTTGAAATTTTAATTATATTAATACGGCAAGATAACTGTGATTTACTACCAAAGATATTATTAGAATGTTTTACTTATCTTTATACTTTTCAAATTTTAATTAGCCATCAACTTATCATACAAGAGATAACTTACGATACTTTATGATAATTAAATAGCTTGTTACTTGATATATTACTTATTTAATTAAAATTGTCAGAATGAGTGCACAAAATTGTATTAGATAAAAAGTATGGTGAGAAAGAATTAGCAAAAGAGATAATTTTCTTATCTAACCCTACATAAAAACAAAACATAAAATAAACTAATAATAACTGTTCTGCTAGGGAGATGGGACCTAGAGAACTGTTGAAGTCTTCTTCTCCTTCCTTCGGTCGGGCAGGTGGCTAGGTGATGAACTGGGATCCTTCTCTTTCTTCTGCTTACCCTTCGGCACTCGGGA
>Ga0123342_1007455_pt1 | contig 14425 bp, 9 predicted proteins | sample Turbeawhitnodule_FD_89960 | JGI IMG/M metagenome (GOLD analysis project Ga0123342, IMG submission 89960) | Root nodule microbial communities of legume samples collected from Mexico - Turtle bean Mexico white nodule | ecosystem: Host-associated > Plants > Roots > Nodule | place: Mexico: Nepantla...
AAAAATAAAAATAAATAATATAATATATATTGATATTTTAAAAGAGAAAAAATATTTTCTTTATTTATATATATATATATATATATATATATATATATATATATATATATATAAGAAATTATGGTTATTGAAGGATGAAAATGTGGGTGAGTCTATTAAAGACCTGATTTTTTGTGAATGAATTTAAGGATAAAGACCCAAATCTTCATTTTAAAAAATTACTTTTAGTATTAATATATTTTATATGTTCACATATAATTAAAAATTTGAAAATACAAGAAATTGAGTGGACTTGGTCTATAATTAGTAATCAGTAATTAGGGCAACAGGCAGAAGCAAATGCAAATTGATATGATGATGATGATGAGATGGACACTCTCTCATCAATTATTTTAGGCCAAAAAATTGAAATACAATAATGGAAATGATAAAAATGGTTAAGCCAGAAAAGGAAAAAGCATAGAAAGGGACAAATTTCAAGTCTTTTCTGTCTGCGTGGATTGGATTGCATGCCCAGTGACACTGTCCTCTGATGATTGACTAGACATCATCTATAGTTTCAACTTTTGGCCCTTCTTTTGGGCAAGTTCACAATGGGGTCCACATTAAACCCTTTCTTCTTTTGTAAACTTAATTTGTATTCTTTCATACCAAGAAAAAATAAATTTAACCAAAATATGAAGACATGTGGAAAAGAAATAAAATACAAGTTAGAAGATATTTAATTAAAGTGAAATAAAAAATAGCAAAAAAATAAACGAGAAATAGTGATTCTTCTGTTTTTCTTTCTTTCTCCCATATTGAATAATTAATATTAATTTGTATTGCCTTTCTTTCTTCCAAATCTTACTAACCATTCAAGTTGATTTGACATTTTAGATAATATAAATTAAAATTAAATTAATTAGTATAATAATTAATATATTTTAGGTATTTGGAGTTAATGTATAGCATTGTAAATGAAATTAGATTTCACTATTCCAAAATTAGAATATATATTTTAGAAAAGAGAGAATATTATAATAATAATTTAAAAAAAGAAGATTAAAATTGTAATTAGTTAATTGTAGTTTTCCTCATTTTAGAAAGCTCAACTCTCCCCAAAATATACACAAAGCAGTGTAAATTGAGTTTGGTATTTAAATATGCTCGGAAGAATCGTGTTACATAAAACTTTAACATTATCTTTAAGTAAAATCAAATATTTAATCATAAATTATTTAATTATAAAATTTAATTTATTTTATACATCTTTTTATTTAAAATTAAATTTATTTTATACATCTTTTTATTTAAAATTAATTTCTCAGTTCTTAATCGTCATTCAAATTTGGTTAAACAAACAAACACATAAGCTATCAAAATAAAATTCTGACATACTAAAATATAAGTAAAATAACTAATTTTAATTAGTAATTCATAATTAATTTAGTTTCCTTTTTACTCAAACACATTCATACAAAATCCAAATATCATTCACAATAATTTATTTTATTTCAATTCACACTATTTTGATTTCATTTCAATCATACTTACTTGACATAGATTCATTTGTCTTACAATACCTTGATTTCTTTTCAACCCTCGGTACCTTTGATTTCAGGTCAATCATAATGATTGCATATGAATTTATCATCTTGTGGCATATTGTGGCCACATAAATCCATTTGTCTCATGGTACCTTGATTTTCTTTCAATCCCCAATACCCTTTTGATTTCATTTTAATCAGTTATGGCATATGGATTTATTCTCTTCCAAAAGACTCATTAAGTATGCCTCTATCAGATACTAACATTCACTCCAATCAAATCAAGGTAAGTCCAAACATCCATACCGTGTGACTACAAGCTGTCACGGTGTGTATGAACTCCCTCTTCAGCTTCTCACCAACTAATACCTTAATTTATGCAACTTAGATCATCAGTGAAGTCAGAAGATATCTATTTGTAGGCTTTTCACACTTAATGTACCAAAACACAACATCTCATACATTACCCCAAATGTATGACATCAAGTTCATGCAAGCTTTCATCAATCACACACAACACATATCATTTAGATACAATGCATGTCATTCAATCATACATACATCATTTAAGATTTCTCAAATAAATTATATATATATATATATTCAAATTCGTGCTCAAATAAACTCATAATCAAATTCAATTTAACTAACTTTATAACCTCCTAAAATGAAATTGCGTGTGTAGGGGGGGTCTTACAATTATCCCCAACAACAAAAAATTTTGTACTCGAAATTTAGCTTTTCAAGAAATATTAGGATATTATTATCTTATTTTGTTTCTTTTATTTTTCAAGTAGAATCACATCATATGAGATTTCACAATACTTTGACTATGTCGATTACTTTTTTAAACTAAATTAGACGCTAGAATATGATTGTGACCAATTATATATATATTTCCTTAGTTACGATACACGAAAGACATAATGAATGTTGATTAACAGAAGAGACAAAACAAGTTTATAAGCAGTAGAACTTATTCTCTTGAGAATCTAGTAAGGACCTATGAACTTTGGAGTCATCTTCTTACATATGATTGCTCTCCTTACACCAAGAATTGACATAACTCTCATAAAATCATGATTACCCATATAGAAACTTAAAGGTCTTCTTAATTTATATGCATCATATGTCTGTCTGGACGAAGATGTCTTCAATCATCATAGTTTTCAAAATTTGGCTCACAGTTGCTGATAATTGAAGTGATGAAAAATACACTGAGTTTTTTTCTTTTTTTTGCTTGACTAACTTCCTCCTGGTGCATATCAATGAATGCTTCAATGTGTTTTTCCTCTATCTCAAAACCCATGATCTTCGTGTATTCCGCAGTATTTTTGCTGAAAGGCTCTTGTCAAATTGCCTAAGAGACTTTGATGTGACCTAACTCAATGATCCACGACTTTGTTGTATTCTAACATGAATAAAGACATCTCACATCAACCACTTCGCAAGCATATTTCTAATAACACTCTTGTTATCCAATCCAAGTTTATAGTAATATAGACAACACCAAATTCCAAAGAAATGGAATCCATAGAACCTTCAGATAGGTATAACTAAATCAAAATGAATTCTTCCCATTTTTATTGGGAGAACCTCTTTTACTTTCTAATGGTCATATGTGGGTGAAAACATCACTAGCTCATTTTGTTATTTAATTTGGAGCGATAATATTCTCATATTCAGAAGGATGTGCAACATCAATTACTAGAGACCTCTGCTTAGAACTAATAGTAAGAGTTACCATCATCTCACTCCACCCAATACCATCTGCTAAAGGATTCATTCTCACCCTTATTAAAAGATAAGAATAACCCAACCAAATGAAAACTTCTTTAACATTAGTTACAGTAACTCGATGTCACCTCTTCACCACTTTTGTCAAACTGAGACTTCTTATCTCACCCAATTATTTGCATTACCCCAAAGGATATCATTTTCTTCCATAGGTAGAACATGCATAGTCTCCATTAATCCATTCCATATTACTCATACTGAGTCATTTTTTTCAATGTGTGTGACAAGTAGGTGATAAAATTCTTGGAACTATTATTTCACTCCCATCTTGGGAAGGTCAAACTATGTTAACATACTTCCTAGTCATTATTTGTTCGACCTTTGACTTTTTTTTGACAGATAAACAATAACTACATACTTGAATATATCCTCATTCATACCATGCCATCAAATAAACTTCTTGAAATCTTGATACCCTTGGATTATAATTAGATATCATTGAACTTGCTTTCGTGACTCTTAGATAACTCATCTGCTTCAAAAAATTTATCCTTGGTCCACATATTTTTTTCTAAATCTTAATATACCATTTGTTTCCCACAGAGAACTCTTTAATTTTATCAGTACATAATAATCTTAATCTTCAAATTCAATTTTGTTAGAATGTATGACGAAAACAAGAGCGGGGGCGAATTTTTTCACAAGATTTTCGCAAAGATTGGGAGTAGAGTGAAAAGTGTTGTAAAATCAATCAATTGATTTTCTATTTAACTATATAAAATATCATATTTACAGTTCTTTATGAAAAATCCACCAATTGTTTTATCGAAACAACTGAGTGTTTATACCAGAAAACAAAGAATAGAATATAAAGTAGTGTATAAGAGTAAGGAAAGAAAGATTCACACAAAGATATTTAGATTGGTTCACTCTTAACCAAGAGCTACATCCAGTCCTCAGCTAACCACTAAGTATTCACTATACAATCAAAACTAGATTACAAAACACACTAAGAATGTTGATCTTGAACCCCTCAAGAACACAACACTTCTTAGCCAAAACCACACCAAGAATGTTGATCTTGAATCCCTCAAGAGCACACAACATTCTTGATCGACAACACAGTTTCCATAAACCCTTTCTGAAACTGACTAACACACAATTACAGTATTCAAAGAAGGAACTAGAATACACTTGGGATTTTCAAAGTTGTAAAACAAAAAATAGAAAACTCGGATCCTACTTCACACACAAGTAATGATCCAAAAGCTCTTGATCTTCTCTTGAAAATGTTTTTAATAAACACTCTTTCTTGTACTCTTCAAATGATCACAAAACATTCTTTATATAGACTCAAAGAAGTGGTTAAAACTGTTAGATCATTAATCAAAAACAGTTAGAAACATTTAAAAAAAAAAATTGGAATTCATAATAGAATTCTGTTAAAAAAATAACTGATGGATTTGAAATACAACTGATTGATTTATTTTTTTATTAAGTATCTCACGTAAAACACCCAGTTCTTGTATCAAAATAACCAACTGTTTTTTCCTTACAGAAAAGACAAAAAAAAAGAAAAGTTTTTTTCAAAACCTTTGAAAAACACTAAGTGTCAATCAATTGGTTGTTTTGACAATTCAACTGGATAAAAAACATTGTTGTAGTCATAAGACCTTGAACAACAACTTTTTCAATTGATTGAAAACTCGAAACAACTGACTAAAATTGACACAACTTTTAGAAAACACTTCTTTCAAAAGAGATAAAAAATCAAGTGAGCTTGGATCAATACTATATGTGAATTGACAACTCAAAATCTACTAAATAACACACAAAAACATAACAGCAGGTTTTTCAAGTCTTCAACGCAGATTTGGAAGTATCAAAACACCCTGTTCAAAAATCTCCCCCTATTTGATGAAGAAAAATCATTGGTTTGTTTATGTTGGAGATTTTGAACTTAAGAGTTTATGCAAAATAGAATTATATAGCATACAATGCAAGTATAACAACAGGATAAAACAGATTTAAGAAAGCACACTTAAAGAACTAGTTTCTGCATAACCAGAAAAAATCAAAGTGTTCAAGGTTGAGGGCAAAGCAACAACAATGTTAAAAACACAGCAGTACAACCAAATCAAATAGATTAACTTCTTCCCCTATTTGTCTTCATAATTAAACAAAGAGAAAGGTTTTCAAGAAAGATTTTGAAAATCAATGATTCCCAATTCATTGCGTAAGAGATAAAACCTTTCACGAGGTAAAGGTTTGGTGAAGATATCAGCTAGTTGTTTTTCAATTTCAACAAACTAAATTTCACAATCACCATTGCTAACATGATCCCTTATAAAGTGATGTTGGATCTCAACGTATTTCGTTCTAGAGTGTTGAATCTTATTCTTTGTAAGGTTGATTGCATTTTGTATTATTACAAAGCAAAGGTACATTGTTCAACTTCAAACCAAAGTCTTCTAATTGTTATTTGATCGATAGGATTTGTGCACAACATCTACTAATAGCTATATATTCAGCTTCTGTAGTGAAGAGAATCACACAAGCTTGCTTCTTGACGTGCCAAGATATGAGGCTTGATCTATGAAGATGACATGTTCCACTTGTACTCTTTCTATCAAGTTTGCATCCTGTAAAATCAAAATCAGAATATCCAACCAAATTTATAGAAGAGTGAGAGGGATACCATAAACCAACACTGGTTGTGCCTTTGAAATACTTCAAGATTCATTTAGCAATTGTGAAGTGTGATTCTTTCGGATTAGATTGAAATCTTGCACATAAGCAAACAAAAAACATAATGTCAGGCCTACTAGTAGTGAGATATAACAAGGATCCAATCAACCCTCTGAATTTTTGTTTGATCAACAACTTTTCCCGCAGAGTCTGCATCCATGTAGCTACTTGTTGACATTGGTGTAGAAGCCTCTTTGCAGTTTTCCATATCAAACCTTTTGAGGATCTCCCTGCAGTCCTAAAAAGAATGATAACTTGGCATGCAGTCCTAAAAAGAATGATAACTTCCCCATCATGAACATTTCAAATTCTCCCTGCATACCTGTAACAAACTCCTCACATAGGCAATCATTAGTAACCCCAAATATGATATCACCAACATAAATTTGAACTAAGATGATGGTAGATTTATATTTTTTAATAAAAAAGTCTTATAATTTTTTCCTCTCTCATATCCATGAGACAAGAGAAAATTTCTAAGCCTTTCATAACATTGTCTTGGGGCCTGCTTCAGTCCATACAATGTTTTTTTCAACTTGTATACATGATCAGGATGTTTGTGATCTTCAAAGCGGGAGGTTGGGAGACATAAACTTCTTCATTAATGAATCCATTGAGAAATGCAGTCTTCACATCCATCTGAAAAAGTTTAAAGCCCACTCATACAAGCAAATGCAAGCAGTAATCTCACAACTTCTAATCTAGCCACAAGAGCAAAGGTTTCATCATAATTTATGCCTTCTTCTTGATTATATCCCTTGGCAAGCAACCTACCTTTGTTTCTAGTTATTACACCAGATTAATCCAATTTGAGAGACAAAAGCCATGTGTTTGCAGAAATTTGAAATAGAGTTTCAAGTGGAAACTCTCTTATCAATTTGTCCAATGATGTTGTCCAGAGAAAGGTCTCTTGGGATTCTCCTTTCTTTGGGAAGATAAGTTTGATGCAGAATTTTAGTTGATTGTTTCGCAGTTTCAATCAGTTGTTTTTCTGGGCAGAGATGCATCTTCTGCAGAATTTTATTCTGATCATCCTCTTCTGCATACTTCTTCATAGAGGCTTGTTTTGTATGGTTAGCTTCATCAAAGACAACATGAATAGACTTTTCCACAATCAATAGTCTTTTGTTATAAACTCTATAAGCATGGCTACTTAAGGAATAACAAAGAAAAATGTCACTATCCACTTTTTCATCAAACTTGCCAATGTTTTCTTTCCCATTATTAAAAATATAACATTTGCAGCCAAACACTTTTAGATTACCAAAGTTGGGTTTTCTCCCATTAAACAATTCATAAGGGGTTTTCTTCAAAATTGGTCTAATAAGAACTCTTTTCATTACATAGCAAGTTGTGCTTACATCATTAGCCCAAAAATATTTTGGTAATGAAGATTCACTTAAAATGGTTCTACCTAGTTCCTCAAGAGACATGTTCTTCCTTTCCACAATCCCATTTTGTTGGGGAGTTCTTGGAGCATAAAATTATGAAAATATCCAGTTTTTCACAAACGCAATTGAATTTTTGGTTTTGAAATTCCCCCCATGATCAATGCATATATCATAAGTATTGTAGCATTTATTTTGCAATCTCTGGGAAAGCTTTTTAAAAGCAAAAAATGCATCACTCTTGGATTTCAAAAATAGTGTACATGTGCACCTAGAGAAATCATCAACTATTATTAGTGCATAGTAGTTCCCACCAAGACTCATGGCTCTTGAAGGACCAAACAAATACATGTGCAGCAGTTCAAGAGGTTTGCAAGTTGAAACTATATTTTTCAGTTTAAAAGAATTTTTAATTTGCTTCCCCTTTTGACATGCTTCACATATGTGGTCTTTCTCAAACTTGAGTTTGGATAAACCACAACAACTAGATCTTTTGAAATCAACTTATTTAGATGATGCATGTGAATGTGTGCTATCCTCCTATGCCATAACCATGATTCCTCATGTTTGGTTAGACAACCGCCTATAGCAAATGAAGAATTTGAAATATCAAGCAAATAAAAATTGTTGATCCTTTTACCAATCAGCAATACTTCCTTGATTTGAGCAAGCATATCTCACAAGTGTTGGGCTTGAAGGTTATTTAATAACCTTTGACACACAGTTGGCTTATTATAAGAAGACTATGCTTTGGACCTTCTACAAACAACACATCATTGATCAAGAAGGTGTTCTTGTCTCCAATAGTTCCTCTTCCAAGAATTTTCCCTTTGTTGTTGTCCTCGTATGTAACATGACCTTCTTATTTAAGGAGCATATTGAATAATTTGCTTTTATCCTTTGTCATGTGCTTTGAATAGTCGTTGTTCAAGTACCACAGATGCTTATTTGCTGTCAAGAAATCCTGTAAGAGAAAGATCAGGGAGCAAGATTTGGTCCCCTTATAAATATGGGTCCATGGGTATTAACTGTGACTTTAGGAACCCATTTCAAAAGACCTTTAGGAACAAAAAACCTTCTTACTTGCAAAATTTAACAGTATGACCCCTTTTCATGTAGTAAAATTCGGTTTTAGCCGGTTGTTTCGATAAAACAACTGGCTATTTTTTAAAGAATCTGGAGAAGGATTTTGAAATTGGTTTGTTCTTATTGTTTGGGTTAAATCACAGTCAAGCCTTGCCAAAAACACAATTTTATGAGGCAATAAAATTTTCAAGATTGGATTGCCCTTTGGAAAACTTGTCAACTGTTTTTAAAAGATAGTGAACCTTCTTTTGAAGGGAATCACGATTTTCACAAAAACTTGAATCAACGTACTCACAAGAAGAGTTTTGGTAAATCATTTCCAGGTTTTCAAAATCAGTTTTTGAATGACTTAACTCTTCTTCCAAGGTCTTGCCTCTATTCTCCAACCAATTGTTTAACCCTTTCAATTGGTTATTTAATAGGGCCAGCCTGTTAGCTTCCTCAGGGGTTTCTTTAAAGGCATCAAGAAGTTAGCTGTAATTTTCAAAATTCACATAAGTGTTAGAACTTACAGTGCTGGTTTCTGAATCTTCATTGGTCATCAAACACATATTGGCTTCTTCATCTTCCTTTGATGAAGAACTTGAGGCTGAGTCATCATTGTCTTATCAAGCTATGTAGGCTCTTCTTGCTTTTCCATTCTTCCCAAATTTTTTGTCACCTCCTTTCTCTTTTCTCACATTGCATGGACATTCATCCTTGATGTGTCCTTATTTGCTACATCGAAAACAAGTGGAGTTTGTAGAATTGAAATCATTAACTTTCTTGCTATTGTACCTTTGTGATGGCATACTTTTTGATACAATACAAGCCAACAAGGAGATGACCAAGGACTCAAACTATCATTTACATTATGAGAAGTCATCTCAACTTTCAAGTGAAGACCCTACCAAGGATCTAGCAGACCTCACCAGAAGGAAAAATTGGCAAAGAGCAGAATATCAAATGTTCTTCCTTATGATATTCTTAAGAATAAAACAAATTGTAAATAAATTGGGCTCACTTTAGGGGTCCAAATAGCAAGATAGGTTAGAATAGGTGCCTTTAACATAATAGGGGGTGTAGTTATCATTTTAGTTTGTTTTTTACCTAGCTTCTAGAAGAAGTGGCCTAAGGTGTGGTTTTGACTTAGTCAAACCCTAAAGGCAGCCCCCTCACATATTTACCATCCTACCCTTGCTTCTTGTTTTTCAAGGCACCATCTCCTATAAATAGGGTGTCTTCCTCCTTGTATTTTCATGTTGAATGTTATAGAAGGAAAACTCTGCACATTTTGTGTGAGGATTGTTTGCTCTAGCAATAAGTCTTAACTTGAGTGAGTTTGAGAGCTTTCAAGTGGTGGCCCTCTACACTCATCTTGGAGGAAACCATACTCCAAGTGGCGAGTCCCTTCTCAATTCACACCATAAGCTTTCTTCTTCCATCCTTTTCCTTCATTTCTATTTTGCCACTTTATTCTTGTGTTCCTATACTTGTTATAATTCGGTTTTCCTTTATGTTCTTGTGTTGTTCTTTCATTTAGCATTCGATCATGGCCATCTTAATTGTTTCCTTTCATGTATTTCAATTTTCGCAATGCATCATTACTATCACCTTATCTTGATTTTCCTCTTTGCCTTTGGAAGTGAACCTTCATACTTACTTAACCACTTGGTTAAGTTCGTGTCCAGTGAGAATCTTCCCTAGGTCTCACCATATACTTGTTAAAAATCTCAATCATAAGTAAAGTGTCACCTCTAAAATTGAACAATCTAAAATCAACTCACATCACTTTTGTCCCTATTGTTCTTCTTCAAGAATTTGCTAAATTTCCTTATGAGCAAGTTGAGAGTCTCACAGTCACTGCAGTCACTGCAGTCACTTTGGTCTTGACAACCTTTTGTGCTATAGTTTTTAAAGCAATGTTCTTCACATGCTTTTCTTGGTCATTTAGCCAATTCATCTCAAGCTCATGCTCTCTTAGCTTTCCAAACAAAGATGCAATAGTTAATGTAGTCAAATCCTTTGATTATGAAATGGCAGTGACCTTTGGCTGCCAATATCTATCTAAGCATTTGAAGATCTTGATGTTCAACTCCTCTCTTTCAAAGACTTTGCTATGACCAATGAGAAGATTTACAATGTGAGTAAATCTCTTTTGCACATTAGAGATGGTTTCCCCTTTCAGCATCCTAAACATTTCATATTCTTGGATCAAGGCATGCTTCCTTGCCCTTTTCAAATTTATTGTGCCTTCATGGGTTACTTTGAGGATGTCCTCAGTCTCATTTGTTGATCCACATTGAGAGACCTTGAAAAAAATTTATCTGAATTCAAAGAAGTTATAATGTTATAAAAGGACCATTTGTGATACAACCCAAATCGACAAGCAGATAACTAAGGACACCATGAACACTTCACAATTAGGTTAGTCATCTCAGCATCCAAGAAAAGGTCCCACAAAACATTAGAAGGACCTCAGCAGAAGAAGAACTGCAGATAGGATAAAGCATATGATGTTCTTTCTTCTGGTCTTTTTACAAGACAAGTTTATGTAAATAATTTTGACTCTTTTTGGGGGCTCAAATAGAAGAATAAGCTAGAAGAGGGTGTACTTAGTAAATTGGGCTTGTGCCAAAGTCCACCTTAACCTAGCTTCTAGAAACTAACCCATGAGCTCACCTTTGACCTATATTCTATGAGACTTCCCATGTGCTCACATTTGACCTAGTTTCTAGAAGCTTGTAGTCAGTACCACCCATATCCTTCCTCTTTTCCTCTCCAAGGCACTCATATCTATAAATAAGGTGTCATAATGTTTAGTGAGTTGAGTCTCCTATTATCTTTGGGTCTTATTTTTAGTGCACGACACCTCAAGTGGCGGCTCTTCACCACTCATCTTGGAGTCTCCACCCCCTCCAAGTGACGTGATTCCTTATTCCATAAGCATCTTTTAATCTCTTCCCCTTTTTTGTTTTTCTTTCCTTTTCCTTACGCCATTATTCCATACTTTTGTTCATTTATGTTTGGTTTTCTTCATCATCTTGTGCTTCTTTTTCATGTCCTTTATTTTTGCACCTTCATCATCATAATCATCATATTTGTATTTTCTTTTTTCCCTCTAGAAGTGAACCTTCACACTCACTTAACCACTTGGTTAAGTTCGTGTCAAGTGGGAATCTTCTTTGGGTTTCTCACCATAATTGCTAATCCCAAAACTTCTAAACAAAAGAGTAACCCATAAAATGTGCAATCCTAAAATCAACTCACATCAACTTGTGATAGCATCCCAGATTCCTCTATCAATTGACCCAACAAAATTTTTCATTCTTACCTTCCAGAATTGATAGTTCATCCCACAAAAAACAAAGGTGACCTGTTTATAGAACCACCCTCCCCAACGGGTATTTTTCAACCATTTTCAAAAAGAGTTTATGGTCAAAACTTGAGTAACTTTCAAGAAATCAGCTCCTGATGCCAATTGTTAGAATGTATGGCCAAAATAAGAAGGGGTGAATTGTTTTCACAAAGATTGGAAGTAGAGTGAAAAGTTTTGTAAATTCAATCAATTGATTTTCTGTTCAACTGGATAAAATATCATATTTACAGTTCTTTATGAAAAATCAACCAGTTTTTTTTATCAAAGCAACTGACTGTTTATACCAGAAAACAAAGAACAAAGTATAAAACAGTGTATAAGAGTAGGGAAAAAGAGATTTACACAAAGATATTTATACTCGTTCACTCTTAACCATTAGCTACATCCAATCATCAACTAACCACTAAGAATTCACTATGCAATCAAAACTATATTACAAAACACACTAAGAATGTTGATCTTGAACCCCTCAAGAACACACAACACTTCTTAGCCAAAACCACACCAAGAATGTTGATCTTGAATCCCTCAAGAACACAGAACATTCTTGATCAACAACACAGTTTCCATAAACCCTTTCTGAAACTGACTAACACACAATTACAGTATTCAAAGAAGGAAATAGAATACAATTGGAATTTTCAAAGTTGTTGAACAGAGAATAGAAAACTCAGATCCTACTTCACACACAAGTAATAATCCAAAAGCTCTTGATCTTCTCTTGAAAATGTTTTTAATAAACTCTCTTTCTTATACTCTTCAAATGATCACAAAACCGTCTTTATATAGACTTAAAGAAGTGGTTAAAACTGTTAGATCATTAATAAAAAATAGATAGAAACATTTAAAAATAGTTTGGAATTCATAATAGAATTTTATTAAAAATTGTGTATAAAACTCCACTCTGAAGATGTACTACTTATTTAACTTGTATTATTTATCTCTATTTGAAGTCGGATTATGAAATAAGTTATCCTAATTCATGATCCATTCCATACTCGTTGTGCAACTACCCACTCCATATTACTCCAATTTGGAGATGTCACATTTCTATTCATCACAAATAAAAAGAATGTGATCAAGATAAAGTCAATTCATCCCCAAAGATTATATTTAGGTCCTCCAAAGACAGTCGTTTCAAACTCACTTAGAATTTGAGTCCATCGATAATGGCAACAACCTAACGTGTATATATAAAAACAATCTACACTAACACACATGTTGGTGTAAAACTATTAGCTGAAAATACCGCTTTAAAACTTACAACCAAACACTTACCATGATGAAATTTATTTTTCTCAAATAAACATGTGTGTAATATCAACTTCACATAATATAGAAATAACCATCCCAAAACATTTATAAAAAGGTATACTCTACTTTTATAATTAAAATAGAAAATCATCTTGATTTAGTCATGAGTATGCACCCTTACCACTTTATCAATATTCTTTTCATTCTCAATACTTTTATCTTTATTCATACAATCACTTTGACTCAGCCACAAAAAAATTTAAAAAAAACAACCTTGTTAAACATCCTATTAGAAACTTTTAACTAAGTCTTGAAGTTATACTTAAAACAAAAATTTACACTCAAGAGAAACACAAAATATCTACTACCCTGAGATCATTCTAAGATGAACCACTCTAATACCATTAAATGTAAGAACATCAAACCATATATAAATTTTATTAATTCACTTAATATATGTATAAGTTTACCTATTTACAAAATAAAAAATTATTCTCAAAATTAATAAATAAAGAATTATATTTTAAAATAATAATATATTAAAATAAATTACTTTGAAAATTATTAAAAATTATTTTTTATTTATTATTTTAATTATTTATTGTTTATACGTTTGTATTAGAAGAAGGTTGATACTTCTATATTTAATATATAATGTATTAATAAAATATTAATAATAGAAATGTTATAAAAAAATCATGTAAAAAATGAATAATCATAAATGATCACAAAACAGTCTTTATATAGACTTAAAGAAGTCGTTAAAACTGTTAGATCATTAATAAAAAATAGTTATAAACATTTAAAAATAGTTTGGAATTCATAATAGAATTTTATTAAAAATTGTGTATAAAACTTCACTCTGACGAAGTACTACTTATCTAACCTGTATTATTTATCTCTATTTGAACTTGGATTATGAAACAGGTTATCCTAATTCATGGCCCATTCCATAGTCGTTGTGCAACTACTCATTCCATATTATTACAGTTTAGAGATGTCACATTTCTATTCATCACAATTAAAAAGAATGTGATCAAGATAAAGTCAATTCATCCCCAAAGATTATATCTATGTCCTCCAAAGACAGTCGTCTCAAACTCGCTTAGAATTTGAGTCCATTAGTAATGGCAACAACCTAACGTGTGTGTGTGTATATATATATATATATATATATATATATATATATATATATATATATATATATATATATATATAATCTACACTAAAACAAATGTTGGTGTAAAACTATTAGATGAAAAGACCGCTTTAAAACTTACGACCAAACACTTACCATGACGAAATTTATTTCCCTAAAATAAACA
>Ga0123342_1007456_pt1 | contig 14424 bp, 4 predicted proteins | sample Turbeawhitnodule_FD_89960 | JGI IMG/M metagenome (GOLD analysis project Ga0123342, IMG submission 89960) | Root nodule microbial communities of legume samples collected from Mexico - Turtle bean Mexico white nodule | ecosystem: Host-associated > Plants > Roots > Nodule | place: Mexico: Nepantla...
ATGGTGACACTTTACTCCAGATGATGACGTTTGTGTTTTGGGATTATTATTTTACAATCACATGGTGATGAGTGTGCATTTGTCCATTGGAAATAATGAAGAAGATGAGAAGACCAAACTTTTAGTTAAATGGAACAGTAATGTTGAAAGAGAGGGTGAAAAAGGTGAATGATGTTTGCTCTGAATTTAATAATATTATTTATTCAATTTTACTATTAAACATAATTATATAAAAATAAAAAATGCGGATACACAGACACGTGAGTGCCTGTGTTCCCGCTAGTATTTATAATGGTCATGCCTATTTCATATTGTTATGTTATAATGATTTAAGTGTCTTATGAGTGTTATCAGGATTCACTTATTATGCAACACATGATCAAATGTCGGGACAACAACATGTTTCTCCATATGACATTTTTATTACACGAATCATGACTCACAACGGTGTGAACTTATCCATCGATGTATAGGTGAAGCTAGGCTAGTCACACTATTTTGGACAAAAAAACCTTGGACAAGTTGAATATCTTTCAAGTAAACGGTGTTTAGCAACATGGTAGGGTGAACTAGGATGATGAAGAAGATGAGCAAAACCAACCAATACTCGACAATCATGTTGCAGACATTGCACCTTGAAACCCAATTCCCCATTATACTCAAATGCTTTCACAAATTTGGGATAGTATTGAGAAGTTGCAACAACCATTAAATACTTTGGACATTAACGCGAAAAAATATTTTGAGAGAGTTGATCAAAGAATCGACCAATTACAATAAAAATTTGATTATTCTCTCGAATGATAATTACGATCATATAATTATTTTTGTTTCATCATATTGTATGCTACAATGTTATGTTCAATATTAATTAGACTTTGATACTTAGATCATAGTTTTTTTTTTAAGGTTTCTTTGCATTTACATATTTCGTTTAAATATTTTACAATTATAAATATTCTAATATTATTTATTTATTTTAAAATCAATTCTTAACAATTTTGTATATATTCATAATGTCAAATAATTTGTGTTTTTTAAACTAAATTCTGAAACATAACAGGATCTATATTTTAATCACATACTAGTCGTATGTACGAATAAGTAAATTATATTTTATTGACAAAAAGAAAATTATAATTTTATCAATTAAAAAGACTATTAATTATACTTATCGCAACACTCAATAATTTTCATATATTTTTTCTTCATTTTCATTCGCATTTAATTCTTTTTCCGTTAATCCAAATAATCTCACTCTTAATCTCCTTCAAATCTAACTTTTTTTTTTCTTCCTCAAATCAATTTTTAAATTAAAAAAAATACAAGAAATCCATTGTGGATATTGAATGTTGAAGCACTTGTAATGGTAAGATGATAGATGAAAGCTACTAGGGCCCTATTGCTTCTGCATATTCCAAAAGATGAACGCGGTTTCCAAACGCACTCTTCACATCAATCACTGCATAACTTCAACGTGTAGACTCACCTATTCACTCAATTTTTCTCCACTGCACAATGACTTAATAGTAATTGCGGCTAGTTTACTTTGACTTTAGTTGTGTGAAAAGGCATAATTGAAAACTCAAAAGTTCTAAGTGGATTGCGTCTTAATGAGTTAACACCAAAATTTCTTTGATGCATTTTCTGCTGTTAATGTAACATGCATTTATTCTAACAACTATTGCTTCAATCTTTCTCATTCATATTGCCATTGCTCTGCCTTATTGGAAGGACCAACTAAGACTCTTCACCTTTGCGTGGGGAATGGGGTGTTAAAATGCTCTAGGAATGTCAAATTTAAATCTATATGTTTATGTTAATTAAGGTTTACGATAATTAATATTTTTAATATACCATTTTATTTTCAATGAAAATATTTATAATTGATGTATAATAAACAAATAAAATTATTTCTAGGGGCTTTTATTTAGGTTAGGGTTTAGTGATCAAATATGATTTTCAATTTAAATGCATTAATTTAAAGTCATATATCAAAGACAAAAACATTTATAGTGCTAGACTCGTATAGAAACATTCTTTTAATTTTTTTATACAAATATTTGATTCTTTAAATGCATAAAATAATTTACTAATTATATTATATTAAAAAGACCACAATTAAAAAAAATAGAGAAACTAAACTAATAAACTACAGTTTTGAAAATGAAAAACCAAAAAAAAATTATTAAATATTGTAAAATAAGGTTCAGTAAAAGGAATTTAAATATTAAACAGTAGAATTGAGAATTAAAACAATGAAATATAAATAAAAAAATCAACATGAAAAAATGGAAAGAAACAAGATCAATACTAAAAGAACTAAATATGATTCTTAAGATGAAAGAAACGAGATCCGTACTACAAAAATTAAATATGATTCTTAAAGTTATAAATGACTATAAAGATGAATTATTAAGGATAAAAAAACTTGTGAAAGAAATCCATAAAAGTGGTGACCACTAATTAAGGCTGGTGATATATATATCCAAATCCAAATAAAATTCATAATCTAAATCCATATTTTATATAAAAATCAATTTGAAAATTCAAATCTAAATATTTAGATTGGATTTTATATCAAAATTTATATTTTTATAAAAAAAAAATAAACAAGCAATTTTCTCTTTGAATTATCAAACACTCCTCTCTCAACACTTAATTTTTCTTATATAATTATATTGACATTCCAATTAATTTCTTGAACCTTCAGTAAATAACCTCTTCTTATAATTGATTTAATCACACGTTTATAAATTCATCTTTCAATACTTCATCTTTGACAACAATTATTTTGTTCAAACGTGAAAAATTAACTTCCAACACTTCTATGTTTCACATTAATCGATATTTCTTAAATGTGTTGATTTGGTTTATTTATACATCATAAATAATTTAAGTCAATTAGTTTATATTTTTCTTTCTTTGATGGATATTTTCTATCAATGTCACAAGAGAATTTATTTTGAATTCTTAGAGAAAATTTACATTCTCTTATAAAATACTATATACTTCACCCACTTGCATTAAATGCAAGGTCGTCATTATATCTTTTGTCATGGTCCTTCAAAAAATAACATTTTCTTATGCTCTATTTGGTCTTATCAAATAAAACCTTATTCAAAAATAGGTCAAGATTTACATCATATATTCAATCTACTAAAAAAAATTATTAAATAATAATTAAATTTAAAGAAAAAATATAATTAATTATTATATTAACTAAAACTAATTTAGAAATTAAAAAATTATTTATATTTAAAATTATTTCTATTATTAATAAAAATTTATAAAATAATTTTTAAATATATATCTAAATTAATTACCTAAATTTTACTAACTAATTATCATGTAAAAATGAACCTAATTCATAAAAGAGTCCCCTATTTACTTATGTATTCCTTACTTAACCCAGTTACATTCATATTCACATAATTATATTATTCCACTTTCAATTAAATAAAACAATTTGCACATTTTATTATACTTACTTTTATTTCCAATATAAATTTTATATTTATTTTTATTTTCGGTACTTGGAAGGATGAAATTTATATCTTATTCTCATTTGTTCAAATATTCATTAAATATCTATTTAAAAATTAAAATAAAGAAAACATATATTAATAAAAATTAAAAATTAAAAAAATTATGTCGAATCACAATGAATAAATTATAATTATATAAATTTTAAAATAAAATACTAAATAAATTATGTTTTTTAGTAATATAAAATTGAAACAATTATGATAAGAAAATGAAACTCATATGGTGAACTCATACACTTCTCTTAAATAGCGTATCCATATCGGACATACGTATTGGTGTCAACACTCGTACGACATTTTATTGGTGAAGTGTTCAATTCAAAAAATATTTGTTGGATTTCTGACCATTCTAACACGTTTCTAAAACAATTTTAAAAAGGATAAATACAATATTTTTTGAAAAAACTCAAATTTATTATATAAATTTTTATTATGATTATAAAAATAAAGAACAAAGTCTTTTGAACCAGTCATAAAAAACATATTCTGCTCTTAGAAAAATTTGAAACATATTTATACACATACATATTTATTGTCGATTTATATAATTCATAATTATATAATATATATATTCAGTCCGTTTTTATGCTAAATTAACATAGTGTCGAATTTTGAAAATTACCTTGTTTTCAAATCCTTATTTTATTATTGAGCAACAAATTACAGCACTAAGTAGGAATTGAAGGAGTTGAAAGGACATTAACATGTGAAAGAAAACACATTAGAGATGAAGTTAAGAATTAAACTATTGTAACTACCGATTTAGTGACACAGTGTCTGTTTGATTGTGTGCAACTCCAGTACCACATCTTTTATGTCCATTCGCTCATCAGGTAATTCTGCAGAACATAAAACTCCAATCCTAGCAAAGCCCACCAAACACTCCCTGATTTTGGTTTCCATCACCCTTCTTCCTTCTTCAACAGTTGGCACAAGCAAACGTGGATCTACTATCTCACTGATTCCTTCTGGAATTGCCATTTGGCAGAATTTGTGTAGGCTTAGAGCTTCACCAAACATGGCATCAGTAGGTTTCCTTCTGGTCAGCATCTCCAGCACAACAATTCCGTAGCTGTAGATATCTCCTTTTGCTGATACTTTGCACCCTGTTCCGTACTCTGTTTCCACAACCATTTTTTTATTGCAACAAATAAATACATATAACAAGATTAGAGAGTAATCAGTAATAAACTATACCCAAATGAAAATAATTTATCTCTAACAAAACACAATGTCAATAAGATAATTTATGTTGATGTTGGCACTAGGTAATTCAAAAACCATAGGTAACCATTTTAAAGGATAGATAAACACTTTACCTGGTGGAACATATCCAATGGTTCCTCTAATTGCAGAGGAACTAACCTGATCTCTGTTGCAATGTCCCGTGGTCACATGAAGGAGCCTTGCTAACCCAAAATCTCCCAAGTGAGCAACAATGTCATCATCAAGAAGAACGTTGCTTGGCTTAATATCACAGTGAACTACAGCTTGCTCAGATCCATGATGAAGATAATCCAATGCATTAGCAACATCAAGAGCAATGTTTAGCATAAGTTGAAGGTTGAGACTGAAATTTCTAGACTCGAGATCTTCGTTGTTGTGCAGCAAACTTTCTAGACTGCCATTGGGCATGAAGTCAAAAACTATAGCCTTGAAATCTTTACCATTATAATCAATACTTGAACAACATGTCAAGATGTTGAGAAGGTTCCGATGCATGATCCTTCCTAGAACCTTGCACTCAGCTACGAAACTCTTTGATGCCCCACCTGTTTCAAGATTCAATACCTTGACAGCAATGGGTCTTTTGTAAGGGAGAAGAGATCCACAATATACAGAACCAAAGCTTCCGGACCCTACCAAATTGGATGAAGAAAATCCGTTGGTTGCTTTATGCAGCTCTCCATAAGAAACCTTCACGTACCTATTTTTCGGAGACCATAAAGTCAATGAAGTTTTGGTCCTTTTCCTGAACAAATAGAAGCTGATAAACAGTGTCAAAGTAACCAAACCAACAACAACGGCAATTGCAATGATGAGGATGAGTTTCTTTCTAAAAGACCACTTGTGTTTCTCGGAGGGCAACTTAGAGCATGCAGGAAGCTTCAGTTGAGGTATTCCCCCACAGAGATCCTTATTTCCAATGAGTGAAATTGCTGTAACATTATTAAAGACACCTCCTGTAGGAACCTCACCATAAAGATGGTTAAAAGACAAGTTCAGAGTATTCAAATAACTCAACTTTTGTAGTTCACCAGGGATTGTGCCTGAGAAGCTGTTGTTAGAAAGGTCTAGCATTTCCAGGGATCCTAAAGAGCCCAAGAACGAAGGTATGGTTCCCCGAAAGAAGTTTGACATCAGCACGAGTTCTGTTAATGCGGAACAAGCTCCAAGTTCTTGGGGAATTTCACCAGACAACTTGTTTTCGTATAGATGTAATACGGAAAGGTGCTTCAAGTTTCCAAACTCTAAAGGAATGGAACCAGTGAAAGAGTTGTTGGATAAGTCAAGATTTATCAAGTCTTCTAGATTGCCAAATGTTTGAGTAGGGATATTCCCACTCAAGTTGTTGGTGGAAGCACCAAATGACTGTATTCGAGTGCAGTATTTGAGGCTTAAGGGAATGCCTCCAACAAATCTATTTGTGTGCAGATAAAGTTCAGACAACATAGTAAGATTACCAATGGCAGTAGGAATATTACCAGAAAATTTGTTTTCTTGCAGAACCAATCTTACTAGATTTTTAAGCCTTCCAATTGAATCTGGAATAGTTCCCTCTAGATAATTATCTCCCATGATGAAGTCAGTTAAACCGATTAGCTGTCCAATTCCTTCAGGTATCATTCCAGATATTTGATTCAACCCCATACTAAGCCAAGTGAGGTGGGTAGAAAAATTGCCGATGAGATCTGGCAACACACCACCAAATTCATTCCAATCCAAAAGAAGTATCTTCAATTGAGTACAATTGGTTAAAGAGGAAAGGAAATCCAAATCACGAGCTCTGCCACTTCCAAAACTATTGCGACTAATGTCAACCAACTTAAGTTTATTTAAGCTTCCGAAAGTGGGAGGAATTGGCCCACTAAAACCATTTGAGGAAATATCAAACGCTTGCAATCCGGTGATGTTGGATATTGAAGACGGGAAAGTTCCACTGAACTGGTTCACTCCAACGAAGAATGCTCGAAGGTTTGGAAAAGCAAGTTGCATTTTTGATGGAAAAGTACCGGATAACCGGTTTACCCCGAGAACAAGAATTTGAATATTGGAAAGATTATAAAGAGAATCAGGCACTACTCCTGACAAATTATTTGAACCTAGATTCAGCTCTTTCAAATTTGATAACCGACCCAAAACATGTGGTATACTTCCCACCAAATGATTTCTTGCAAGTGTGATATTTTGGAGGGATGAAAGATTCCCCAAGGAAGGTGGAATAGTACCAACTAGATCATTGGCACCAAGAAGCAACTTATTAAGCCGTGTCATGGATCCAATATTTCCAAACCAGGAGGGAACTTTTCCAGTGATTTTATTGTACAACAAGTTAATTATCTCAAGTTTAGAGCAGTTAGTAAGGTGTATAGGAATCTGACCATTTAGATTGTTGTGGCTCAAGTCAAGAACCTGCAACCTCTTTAGTCGACCAATTTGTGTTGGAATTTCACCATGCAAGTTGATCTTGGAAAGAATGAGGCCTCTGAGGAAGGTTAGATTTCCCAAGGATGGTCCAAGAGTACCATTCCAGTTCTGATTTTCCAAGTGCAAGACAGAGACTCTCATGTGGCGATGTCCGCATGTAACACCCTGCCACTCACAGAAATGCAAAGAGTGATTCCATGATGGAAGAGAATTAGGCACTCCATTGGTAAGCTTCTTCTTCAAAGCAAGTAAAGCCACCTTATCATTCTCTGAACTCAAAACAAGAGCAACCGTAGCTGGTGCCATGTTCACCAAGGTTTGTGAAACAACACTCAGAAGAATCATTATTACAGTTAGAGCCATTGTCTTGCATGGAGTGTGCAAACATGAAATGTGTATCTTTTATAGACTTTTTTATTTTATTTTTTGCATAGACCTAAAGTCATTTATTGCATAACTTAATTGTTGACTAAACTTTTCTCTACTGCATTGACTTGATTATTTAAAAAAATATATTATTAATTTTTCATAATTTCATTTTGTTTTTAAAATGAAAAATATCAGACTTTGTTTATCAAGTAAATTAAATTGATGTGAGCTAATTAGAGATCGTTATGCTTATTGAAAAATAATTAAATGAAACTTCTAATTAGCAATATGATTTCATCAAAATTATGTTTTTTTAAAAGTAGAGAGAAATGTATGAAGAAATAGAAGAATGTTTGGAATAAAAATTGTACAACAAAAAAGAAGGACACCTGGCCTAACATAATTTGATATGAGAATCCACTTATATATATACAGTTGTATATACACAAAAACTGCAAAACAGAATATACATACATAAAAATATTATTATTATTATTTTAAACAACTTTCAAAAGTAAAAATGTATATATAGCGTTCGATGAAGCTTAGATAGTGTTCATAAAAAAAAAAAAACATTACGATTCAATTTTTTGATGTATGTGAGAGGATGTATAATTCCCAAAATATATTTGGGTGAGTAATTTGTATGTTTAAATTGTTAAATATTATTTTTATTTTTATTTTAATAAGTAATTTTGGTTTCTTACTACTAAATTTTTAAATTTTGATGTTTATTTCAATTACCAATTTTGTTTAGATTTATTTTGATCTAATTAAAGCTTAGACCTATCGCATTTATACAATTTATTCTATAAAGGAATAATTTAACTAATTATATATATATATATATATATATATATTTAAGACTGGAAAATTTATTAAAATTGTATTTTTTAATTTTAGATATTAAAATGAAAAATAAAATAAAAATTACGAATAGAAACTAAATAAAAAATCTTATTTTTTTTTATAAAAAAAGGCATTATTAAATAATGAAGAAAATGGAATTAAAAGCTAATTTTATTACTGTGTTAAAAGATAGGAATGAAGTGGCAAATTTGACATTATAAAACATTGGTTGGTGGCAATTAAAAGCTAATTGTATGGAAAGTTTCACAGTTTTTCTCCGAAAGGTGACTGAGACAAGTCCACCCAAACTTTAATTTCTGTCTGCTGCTTACGCACACAAGTCCACCCAAACTTCTTTCACAAGTTCAACCTTATTCGTGATTATATTTAATTATTGTGTATGAGATATTGAACTCTTTTCAAATTTTAATTTTATCATTATAATAGAGTAGAATAAAAAATTTATATAATATGAAATTATTATTTTGCATATGAAATTTTTTAATCATAAAAAGATGCTGTGACGATTAAAAAAAGTATAGTAGAACTAATATAAAACCCTTCATTTTATCTCTATCTACAATATCAATGTTTAGACTTAAAATATGTCAAGAAAATATAAGATATTTAATTTATAATAATTATTTTGAATTTCAAGTTTAAGATAGTTATTTTTTTTGATATATTAACCGTGTATCTAAATTAAACTAAAAATAATAATACATAAAACAATTAAAATATGTTTTTACCTATCTCTTATACAAATATTTTAAAGTAAAAAAATAAAATGGAACAAGCTTTGTAATTTTTTATGACTTAAATAAAAAACTATTTGCAAACTAAACAAAATTTTGAAACTTTTGAAGGTATGTTTCACAAAAAGTAATTACGGAGTTGTTAAAAGGTAAATAACTAAAATCTGATTTTTACTTATAGTTATTTTATTAAATTATTGATTTAGAAATATTTGATAAAGTTAACTATTAAGTTAACTTTAAATTGTAAGTTTAATTTTGTTGTACAATCAATATAATTTTGCAAGTTTATTGTTTGTAGAGGAACATATATCCTTAAATAATTAGAGTTTTAGGTTCAAGATCAATCAATCCAGTGAGATAACTTTTACGATTTTAGTTTACAACTTTACATTTTAATTCATATTTAATTTATTTACTTTAGTTACACGTGTGCCCTTTATACGTGCCCTAGTTTTCAACAACGTAATATTCGTCCTATTTCATATTATTTTAATTTTTTAAAGATAAAATAGAGGTTTAATAAAATTATTACACAGTATACCAACTTTCTTTTAATAAACAAAACGTAATTAGCTGATATATCAATAAGAGTTGATAAAAAATGATTTTTTCTTAAATTTTAGAGTAAAATATATTTTAGAAGAAATTATGAGTGTTATTTTAGAAGAAAAATAACTGTCATTTTATGTAGTATTTTGTAAGATGCTACTTTAAATAACATTTTAACTTATAGTTTCAGAATTATCATTTTCTATCCTTAAAATATTTATTATTTTTACTATTTTTACCCAAGGAGGAATTCTATTATTCAAGTTTAGCTTTTGTCATCTGGTCTACATATTTTTTGTATTATACAGTTTATTTTAACTATTCATTGTTTACGTATTTATTTATTATTTAACACTACATTTATGATATTAATATACAGTCAGAGTACCATTTAAGCAATACGTATTTAAATTACTGTGCTTATCTATAATGTCTATCATGTTATTTTCGTTTTAAATTTAATTGAAATACTTTAAAATATAAGATTGAGAAATATAAAAAAAATGAAACCAAAAAAATAATTACAACAATTTTAAGTATAAATAAAAATTATAAAACTTTAAGATTAATTTAAAAACTAAGCTTGTAATTGCTCAAGAATGTTTTTATCTAAAAAATAAATTAAGATTTATAAAAACATTTATCTATTATTTAAATAGATAAATGTAATACCTCATTTTTAACCACTTTCCCTTTTTCAACTAGAAAACTACATCCGAAACAGAGTTAACCTTTTCAACCTTAAACTAACTTATATTACTTTTGCCAAACAAAATGTAAAACGCGGGTAATCCTTGAACTTTAAAAATAACATGATACATATCTTGCTTTCAAAATTTAAAGTATTTTTTCCATTTTCCATCCATTGTACGCTGTGAGAAACTGGAATTTAAAATTAAAAAAAAAATGTTCATTGTTAATGAATCATGAATAACTAAACTAGGATGTTTGCAGCCTAAAAAATTGACGTTTGATTATTCACCCGGCATGAGCCAACGTTGAAAGTATAATTCACCAAAAATCCTACCTTCTACTCAGTTTTAAAATTTTCTAGCAGTTTAAAGCGACACTGCCAGAGTTTATGAGGCCATTATGTCTAGAAACTTGTGAGGGTTTCGTCGGTAAATGGGAAAGGGTATGGGAGGCATACCAACAAGCCTAATAGCAAAACTATTATTCCAATGGCAACATATTTCTCACCAGGATCAGTTATTTCCTCAGAGAGTGGAGCAATTGGACCTCTTTGCAAGAAGAATATGAGAACTACCCAGTAGAAAGCAACATCATTAAGCAGTGACGAGAGTCCCAGCAACGCAATTGAAACTCCTGTGATGCGTAATGAAGCCTATGGAATAGACTGAAAGTCAGTATCTTCATGTAAAGGAAACAAAGGAAGCAATTATGTGATGTAAACTAGTCAAATATTATCATGATACTGACAAATCAAGCTTTGCTTGTAAGAGTTTTCCTTGTTCAAAAATATTACTGAATCTTGTACCTTTCTTCCCCATAGGGCAAAAGAAATTCGCCCTCCATCAAGCTCTCCGGCAGGAATGCTGTTGATGGCATTGATAAGGAGTCCTGCCCAGGCCCAAATCACAAGAGGGTTGATAGAAATTGCAGTTCCTTCCTTGAGAACGTTACCAAGAAGCAGCTTTGCTAGAAAAGTAAATAAACTTTGTTATCACATCTTGATAAAAGTATCAAGTACATCGGGCAGCCACGGGATTTAATTTGTTGCTCTTCTGTAGTAGTAACAATAGCAAATAAATGCTCCTTTGAAATTATTTTGATAAACCCAAAAAGGAATGCAGACACAGTTCTATCTAAATTTCTTTATGCTTACTAGAGTGAGTAGCTTACCAATACCGCCGGCAAGAAACGACTCGTGAAACACAGAAGCATCAACAACAACACCAATACCATCACTGGGAGGCAAGACAAAACCTAGAAGAAGAAGCAAAAGACCCAAGCAATAGCCAGCTATTGGTCCAGCAGCTGCAACCTTGAGCAGATCTTCGCGATTGGGTACTATGTTTCTTATCCTCGTAATGGCACCAAAGGAGCCTATCTGCCGACCAAATTACGCATCAGAATTTCTGTTTCTTTTGTTAAGATGCTAGAAACTCTACATATCAACGAGAGAAAATTTGGCCATTTGCCAATATCTAATTGTACATATCAGCAAATTGTCCGTTTTGAATATTGACACCAAATTATACCATATTAGATTAGTTAGCAATAAACATACAAAGAAAAGACATAACTCCATCCCCAAAGTTCCACAATATTAACCAATCTAGGAGAATTAAGATGAATGCCGCCATTTTCAGACACCGATAATGTTAGTAGGTATTTATCAAAGTCCTACATGAATAACATGAAGAAGGAAAAAATAAGAAACTGCTAATAAAATACAGAGTTGATTTGAGAGTTGTCATCACAACTCAATAAATTTCTTAGGTGTATGGGGGACTTGGATGGTTATGTATCATGAGAGGGTTTGAAATTCACAAAAGGATTTGTAATTGTTTTCAAAAAAATTGCATGAGAAGGTGTGCTTCTTCTAGAAGAGATTATTTTCCAGTTGTGATTACCAATAGTGGCATCACAGCTGAGGTTCTAATCAAGGGAGGAAGTTTGCCATGAGCATAGTCAACTTTGCGTCTGTCAGTGATTATTTTCCTACTTTGTAAAATGTACCAAAAGGTCTTACTAATACATACCAGATGAAAAACATGATACCCTCGATTATTGTCATTAAATTGAAGAAATATCTTTTTACCAAAAAAATGATAGAAGATAAAGAATTTTATCTTATAACCTGCCAGCTAGGAACAAAGTACGGGACCCCAAGTTTAACTCCACAGTCTTTGGCAGCTAAAAAGTGACCAAGTTCATGTACCCCCAGAATAAGTGCGGTAACAAGGGCTCCAGATAGGCCATCCTTTAACAAGTTCAGATTGTCAAAAGCGGATCTGGAACATTAAAATTAGTAATTTGGTGAAACATCAAAATGTGAAGTAAACTAACAAAAAATTTCTTATATGTAGAATAGTTATTCATAGACATTTAAGAATATAAATCTTTAAATGGAAATCAAGTGCTAAGCCTGTGCACACCAATCTAAACTTTTGCAGTAATTAGAACCTATAATATATGGACAATACTTACACTGCCATTTGGTTCGAAAAAAACTTCTGTTTTCCTTTTTTATATTTTCACTTTTAATTACAAGAAATTAAACTTATTTTCACCTTAACTAAACCAAGCTATTTCTAAATTTCATTTAATAATTATAAATGCATACCAAATTGAAGCATCTATGATATGACACAACTAGTCAAACAGGATAATGACAACAAGACTAATGAATTATTCCTATGAAAGCTGGACAATAATTCATCACTAGTTAAAGTATTTTAAAACGAGAAACGATGTGGGAAATGCCACTTTTTTTTTGTAATTAAAAGTAGGAAAAAAAAACTTCTATTAAACCAAATGACATCTAAAATTCACTTTATGGTTATATGTGCATACGAAATTGAAGCATCTATAATATGAAACAATCAATCAATCAGGGAAATGACAACAAGAAATAAAGATTTATTCCTATGAAAGGCAGACAACAATTCATCAATAATTAATTTATTTTATGAGACCATCCTATTTAAGAATCATACAGCCTGGAAGATAAAAATTTGTTTACCTAAACAATGTATTTGTGATACTTCCCTGAACTTATTACTCAAGCGAAGGAGTATACAGAACTGTATCAGTATAGCAAACAAAGCACATGAAACAGTTCGGTGTGACACTACACTCTTGCCTAAGAGATAACAGCGTATGAAGTGACAATTTAAGGCATAAGGAAACAGCTCACAATAAATCGGATTGCAAAGCAGGAACATTGCGAATAAGTAAGGTAAAAACCGTAACCAGTCCAAAAGCTCCAGCAGCAAACCACTCAGGTACAGCTGCCATTATAAGTAACACCAGAAGTACAAATCATGAGCTTTACAAAAAAGAATTTTTGATCCACAATGTTGCAAGAGCTAAGACAAGTACCAGTTGTCTCTGGTTGTAAGGTTGTTCTTGGAACTACAACAGCCACTGGCTTATCATCCTCTGGATTTACTAAAAGGAAAAGCTTGTACTCATCTCCAAATTTATCCTACAATAATAATCATGCATAAATATAGTTCAGACACTGATTTAAACTGGAATCGCTCACAAAACCACTTAAGCAAAGAAACAGAAAATATTACATACTTTCAATCTCTTAGAGATTTTATCATAACTTTTAGCAGCTTGCCCTCGCAAGTTTCCTTTGAACAACACTCCACCCTGGCAGAAAAGAAGGACCCAATCTTCATACAAGACCTCTTCACAAACGGAAAAATACATATATAGGAAAGATAGGCTCACACCTCGTAAGGATCTTGGCTTGTTACAAAAAAAGTATCGAAGCCAAAAACTTGGTTCCTAAGAATTTCGATTGCTTCCTTGGGAATTTGTATTGCTTCATCCAGTTTCTGAGGCTGTTAGAAAACATAAAGAACAGAAACAAGGAAAAATTGAAAAAGGAGAATGCCTCTTCTGAAGGAGGAAATACTTAATACAAAGTAATCACCTTCACACCTGGCAGAGGTGATCCACTGGCAACTTCATCGCTATCCACATTCTGTTTTAACCATAAGCCC
>Ga0123342_1007457_pt1 | contig 14423 bp, 8 predicted proteins | sample Turbeawhitnodule_FD_89960 | JGI IMG/M metagenome (GOLD analysis project Ga0123342, IMG submission 89960) | Root nodule microbial communities of legume samples collected from Mexico - Turtle bean Mexico white nodule | ecosystem: Host-associated > Plants > Roots > Nodule | place: Mexico: Nepantla...
GGATGCGACCAAGGTGGAAAACCTTGAGAAAAGGTCAGCAGATCGGGAGGTGCTCCTTGGGAAGGTTGAAAAGGAAAGGGACGATGCCATTGCTGAGCTCGCCAAAGCTCGAGAGGAGGCCACAAAGATTGTTGCAGAGTTGGCCCAGGCTCGGGACGAAGGCAAAAAGGTTGCTGAAGACCTTGCTCGAGCTCGCGAGGAAAACGAAGAGCTAAAGAAACAAACACAAGAGCTCGAGCAGAGCACTGCCCAAGTCCTCATCGCCGGGTTTGACGCCGCTCTGGAGCAAGTAGCATGTCAATACCCCGAGCTCGACCTCTCCATGGTGTCAATCTGCAACGAGGTGGTGGATGGGAAGATTGTACCCTCTGAAGACTAGCTGCATTCCTCCACCATCTTGTTTTTGTAAAACCTTTATCTGTAATTACTGCCTATGTAACTGTTTACGTTTGTATGCGAACTCGATTAGCCACTTTTGTATAACTTTCAATGCTGAAAAGTTGTTTTCTGATACTTCTCTTTAAATGCTTCTTACTCGCTGTGTGGTTAATCAACATAATCGGTGAAACTTGCTTAAACAAAATAACTCAGCGATACTTCGGGCTTAACCATTCACTCACTGCTTTGAACTTGAGCAAACTGTTAATCTTATAATAATTTATCGAACTGTTAACTCAAAGTAAAACTTGAGCAACTATTAACTCTTAAGCGATGACATTTAATATAAGTTGCAAACTTAAGGCAATAAACCTTAACATAAGCTACTTACTAGGCAGCAGGTTTTAACTTAAACTAGTATCACAATACAGTTTACCTGATCTACCCAGCAAAGTGAGCCTTTATTCCTGTCATCACTTGGAACTCTTCTGATCGTCGTAGGGTTCTGGCGATGTGAACTTTCTTGCCTTCCTAACTTGACCATTGTTCCCTCAACTGGGAGGTAGAGGCGCCTTTCGGATCCTTCTCTACCTCCCTGAGTTTCAGAGCAATGAGCTGGATAGTGAGGCGTTCTCTTTGAACCTACCTTAGCTATCTTTTCAACTTCTTTCTCCCTTCACGCCATACCTGAACTTGTTCAAGACGAGAAGGATTTCATATGTCTTCACACCGCCTACAAGCGTGAAAGCTTTCTCTGGTCTTACTGAGTCAATATTGATGTTTCACTTAAAGGGGGAAAGGGCGTTTTCCTTCCCTTCCCACCGTTTAAGGTCACGAACACCCCTGACCTTTCGGTTCATCTTGCCTGAACTCACTCTGAGGTGAGAAGGACTTTTTCTGGTGCCTCATCTTGCCCAGGGTGTACATCTCCTTCCCCCTGGATGCACTGAGGACTTTTAATCTTGTCTCTATCTGCCGGTGCAGAGAGGTCTTTTAATCTGTTCTTGCCTGCACTCGCTCAAAGTCGAGGAGGACTTTTTCTTGCCTACACTCGCTCAAAGTCGAGGAGGACATTTTCTTGCCTACACTCGCTCAAAGTCGAGGAGGACTTTTTCTCTTTCTCGCCTGCACTCGCTCAAAGGCGAGGAGGTCTTTTCTCTTTCTCGCCTGCACTCGCTCAAAGGCGAGGAGGTCTTTTTCTCTTCTTGCCTCAAGACGCGCGAGAGCGTTTGAGGTCTTTAATCATCACTGGTGCCTCCGATCGCCGAAAGACGATGAGGACTTTTTGGCGCCATTGCCGGGTAAATATTTTAATTCTTGAGTACAAATTCCTAAATATTGTGAATATTTTAATTGTTTTTTGTTTTTATTTTTCTTTATTTTATTTTATTTTTATTTGTAGATTTGTCTTAAATTTTTTTTTTGAATTTTTTTTTGCTAGTTACCCTTATGTTAATCCTTGAGTGAGTTCTCTTTTATGATATTAAGAGGTCAAGTTTCCGAAGACCAATTGCAATTTGAATCAGAGATTGAAAAGGTAGCTCAAAAGATTCGGGTAAAGTAGAGTGATGACTTTTTACGACAAGTGCATCACATTTGTCATAAGTAATAATTGTCCCTAAGGACGGATATCGATCCCACAAGGAACAATGAATTATTGAGTACAATAATTGCTAAAGATAAAAACAAAACAATAAAAAGAGTTTTCAATTGATTGTGTTGACACTGATCAATAAGAAAACAAACAAAGAATTGGTTGCTTCAAGTTGGAAAAATAGGGATTAGGTTTCATCTTTCTCACTCTTATGTATTTTGATTAGCATGTCAATATTAAGTTCTTTGATTGAAATTGATGCCCGTAGAAAATTCATTTATATAAATCCCTCGCATATAAAATCCTTAAGAATGTTTCCTAAATATCGATCCCTCGCATATTTATAAAAACAACTTAGAATCACACATAGGCGTTAATGGCAATTAATATTTCAAGTCTATCCCTAACACTCAAATATGTTAAGTATTGTTGTTTAGGTTCGAACCCTAAAGATACCTCCTGGTCAGATTTAAGATTCTCAATTTGTCACGGAAAGTTAAAAGTAAACACAACAATACCAATAATCAATTAAAAACTGAATATTAATATATAAGATATCACCTTAATACATAAGAGTTTGAGCAGATTACTCCCAATCCCAAAGGGTAGAATTAGCCACGCATACTTCTAGCACCTTCCATTCTCTCAATTGGGTTACAATTCACTTTATGGTGTTTTCTTCTCAATCTGACACACTAGGGTTGAGCCTTTAGCCCCCTATTTATCCTATTTGTCTAGGGTTAGTTCGCTTCCTGTGTCGCGCTAATGGGCTAAGTGATAAAACATAAAAAATGTCCAATCTTTCTTTGCATCTTTCTCCATTATGAGACCTTCCAACTTTCTCTTTTTAGCTCAAATTATTCTCCTTTACTCCAAATCTTCAATCCTCCCTAAAAATCTGCAATTAACACCAAATTTGGGAATAAAATGCTCTTATTCAAATAAACCTCATAAAAAATGTAAAAAGGTGTAAATTCATAAATTGGGGATTATTTTATATGTAAATTAGCAATAAATCCTCGTAGGTGCCTATATTTTAATATAAAATATTACTGAAATTAGACACTTATCATAGAGAAAAGAAAAACAAGGAGAAAGTACAGAAGAATCCTCAACTATTTCTTCCCTTCCCATTGAAATTCGAAGACTAAAAAAAATCGAAGATACCTTAGAAAAATTTATGCAAACATCTCTAGCCAATCAAAAGAGAAAAATTTATGCAAACATCTCTAGCCAATCAAAAGAATAATGAAGTAGTAGTCAGAAATTTAGAAATGCGCGTGAGACAGATTGCTAAACAATTGGTAGAGCGACAGAGTAGTCAGTTTTTAGCCAACACACAGACCAACCCAAAGGAACATTGCAATGTAATTACTACTCAAAGTGGTAAAATAGAAGGAGAAAGGAGTGGTGATAATTTAGTTGCTGAAAAAGAAAGAAAATATGAGACTGAGGGAAAGAAAAATGAGATGAAAGAGAAAAGAACAGGATCGAGGAGGAAAAAATAAAGAAAAAGGAAAAAAGAAAAAGAGTGAAAACAAAGAGGGAGGTGTTACTTTAAAAGATTTACCTTATCCTCATGCTCCTTCGAGAAAAGATAAAGAGAGGCAATTTGTTAGAATTAAACAAATTTTTGATAATTTGCATCTTGATATTCCTTTTGCAGAGGCTTTGGAGCAAATGACAACTTATGAAAAATTTATGAAGGGGTTGGCAACAAAAAAGAGGAGCTTCATTAATGAAAAAAATATAGAGCTGGAGGATGGTTGTAGTGTTGCATTAAAAAAAACTTGCCCCTAAAATCTAAAGACCCAAGAAGTTTTATTATCCCAGTAGCCATGAGTGCTTTATTTGTGGACAAGGCTTTATTTGATTTAGGGGCAAGTATAAAGTTAATGCCATTTGGCTATGCTGAAGAAAATGGGTGATTTGGAGACTAAACCTACTAAGATGACATTATAGTTAACTGATAGAGCAATCAAGTATTCGTATGGTGTGGTTGAAGATGTTCTTGTTAAGGTGGATAAATTCATATTTCTAGTGGATTTTGTTGTAATGGACATAGAAGAAGACAAGGAGGTTCCTGTGATACTTGACAGACCTTTCATGAAAACAACTAAATTTGTTATTGATATTGATGAGGGAAGGCTTAAAGTGAGAGCTCAAAATGTTGAGGTGACTTTAAATGTTCTTAATGGTTTGAAATTTCTAATGCAGGAAAAGATTGCTTACAAATAGATGTAGCAAAGGAAACTTTTCCTGAAACTAAAGAGCAGTTGGACCTTTCAAATGTATTTGAGAAAGTTACACATCATTGTAGCATTTCAAAACCAGAGGAAAAGAAGAAAAAGCTTGTACTAGAAGTTGTAGAAAAACAACTCCCTAATAAAGAGTCATCTACATCAGGTACAAAAGAGGAAGACAAATTTCGACAGGAGAAAATTATAGTGAAAGATGAACTTGTACTTGGGCAACCAATAATGCTAAGTTAAAATTTCAACCTAGAAGGTTGAAAACAAAAGGGTCAAGTTTATGGGTTATCAAAGAAACCAGAACGAATGGAACTATTGAACTTGAAAAAACATAATCTAGATGATCTAAGGTTGTAACGAGAAATATTTTAGAACAATGAGCTCAACAACCTTGATAAAAACAGTCATCGAGTTATATGACGTTAAACAAAGCGCCTTTCTAGGAGGCAACCCAATATTTTTTTTATGGTTGATTTATTATTTTAATTTTTGTTTTGATTTTTTTACTAATAAAATCCATGTTATTGGGTAAGTTAAAAACTTTCGTACAGGGAAACTCGCCTAGGCAAGTTAAGCATTTTAAAAGGGACGCTCTCTAAAACAATCTCGCCCAAGTGAGATAAATCTTGCTCATGCGAGATTCCACTTATATACATGACATGTCAACATTGCCTGAGTGAGAATTACATGCTTAAGCACCACTAATAGCATTTTTAAAAACACGAGAATTACTTTGCTTTATTTAAATTATTGCAAATTCATCATACACAACAACTTTTCCGACAAACTTTTACATATTGTTTTCTATTTAGTAAATATTATACTTGAGAATTCAATTGTTCCTTGTGGGTTTGATATCCGTCCTTAGGGACAAATTTATTACTTCTGACACGGTACACTTGCTGTAAAATAGTCATCATGATGTTGGTATGGCACAAAAAGAAGGGCTGCCAAAACCCATGGAGATATCAAAGAAGTGGACATAGTCAGTGGGAGGAAGATTAGGATAAGCGTTGATTTTTCAGAAACTGTTGAGAGAGAGTTACTAGAAGTAATCACGAAAAAGTTCAGCGTCTTTGCTTAGTCGGCAACCGAAATGCCAAGAATTGATCGAGATTTCTTATTGAAGGTATAATTGAATCTAGAAGGGGGGTTGACTAGAGCCTGAATTCAATATGCTTACTTGAAAAATTATCAAAGCAAATACAATATCTAAAAGAGAAAAGACAAAGAAATACACACATGATTTATACTGGTTCACCCAATGACCTAGGTTACATTCAGTCCTCCCAAGCAACCCGCTCAAGAGCTTTCACTAACACAAATACTTAACACCTCTATGGGCATAAAGGTATTCTACACCTCTCTAGGTACAAATATTCTACACCTTTCCAAGTAAAAGTATTTTATACCTCTCCAGATACAAGTATTCTACACCTCTCCAAGCAACCTGTTTTAATCTCTCTCTGAGATCAAAACCTATCAACAAGTGATGAACACTTTCAACATAGAACAAAAATGAAAGTTCATTGAACAAAAAATTTCAATCGAAGTTGTCAACAAAATTGACAACTTCAATTTAAATAAAATACACTGAAGTTGCCAATTTAATGTACAATTTCTTTATATTTTATTTAAACTGAAGTTGTCAATCTGGTCGACTACTTTAATTAAAATAAAATAAAAAATAAGTGACAATTAATGGATTTAATCAATGTTGTATACATCATTAACAACTTTAACTCATAAATGACCATTTTCGTATTTTTTTATGCATTTGCCTATTTGTGTAATTTTCTAAATAGATTCCACCATTTTTGTCAATTTTCTTAACAACTTAGTTTCATTAACGATAAAAAGAAAGAATTCACATCATATAATGAATCAATAAATTGATTTCTTTGTCTTGTTTTTTTTTATTCACTTTAAATCATTTAATATACTTCTTTGAATCAATAATCAATATATTAGATTGTCTACCATGAACAACAACTTAGATTGTGTAAGATGGTGTTAGACTTTGAATCTTTTAATATATTTCTTTTAATCACAACATTAGAACCTCTATCATGATAACAACTTAGAACATCTACTATGACAACAACTTAGATATCTCCCATAGACAACAATTTCATTAATGATTATAAAGAAAGAATGCACACCATGTAAATAATCTATAACTTTAAGAATTGTTTGGTTTGTTGTTTCTTTGGTTGTTCACTTTGCTTCAGTAATGAGTAAAAGGAAAGAATGCACAACATGTAATTAATAACTTTATAATTGAGTAGTGAATAAATGCAATATTGTTGCCGAGTTTAAAATACTATAACAAAAAATAGATAAATTACAATAATATTGACAACATTAGATTGTCTACCATAAACAACAACTTAGAATGTGTCTTGTGATAGTTTAATATGTACATTTTGGTTTATGCAGTACCTTTATAACTTCATATTTTTTATGGTAGGCGTCACAAGAAACCGGGATGAACAAAGTATTCTATGACATCAAAATACCTTTAGACATCTTCAATGATTGTATTAATTGCCTTCAACTTCTTCTGATTGTGATGAGCGTAGGTATTATACGCACCAAATATTGTGTTCAGTGTGAATAAGAGTTCAAGATCACTATACGACCAAGGTTATGAATGTTGATTTCAAAGCAAATCATTTTGTGATCTTAAACTCGCTTTCACACTAAACACAATCCCATTTGCTTCCAACACATCTTATTCACACTTTGTTTGTTTGGCTAGAGCGTTTATAAATATTACAATGGTTTGGAAATTGGCTCCAGATTTAAAATTTGAAATGATAAAATGTGTGTAGAAAGAAATGTTAGTAGAGAAAATGTTCTAAACTATACGTTGAATTCGAGTTTTGTGATTAAGTTTTTTTTTGGTTGAAAAGCAATTATTTTCACGTAGTTAGCATGGTTAATACTAGTAGCAGTTAATTGCGATCAATCAAAATTTTAAAACACATTGGCTCTTCAAATTTGCAGGAATTTGAACTTGTGAAAATCTTTTTTTGTATCTTTAGTTTTATACCCCTCTTAAAAAAAAAGGTTATGAGGAAATAATGTTTATAAAAAAATAATTTTTGAACAAATTTTTCCCAAAAACACTCACAAAATGTGGGAATCTATCTTTCTTTCTTAAACTAAAAAAGTTATTAATAAAAATTATATTACTCTTATTAAGTTATTTAATATGGTAACAAATTTAAAATTACTACTTGACTTTTAGAAAGCTTAAATAGATATTTTCGATAATAAATTTTATCAACTAAACACAATTTAATCATTTTTAAAAATTTAAATTTAAAATATTTATAATTTTAAGAAATAATAATTCCTTTTTACTATCGAAAGCCCTCTAATAATTTAGGTTGAATGGTGTTTTATTTTCAAATTCGTTATTTAATGTTAATAAATAAATACAAATACCTAAAAAAATACCTTTCCTCCTTTATATATGTTTTTATGTTTCAAATATGCTACGTATTATCATTATAATGCAATTTATTCCTTACAAATGAACTAAAAATTCTATTTTAATGATAACCATACAAGACCTAAATTCTAGTTAAATTATAATCAAGACCTACTTGAAAACAAAAATATCAAAGTTATTTTTAGAAAAAAATATTTTAATTTTAAAAATCCTAAAACTAAATTAAAATCTCCACACACTTTGAAGAACAAAGTTAATAATTCTATCAATATATTTTCCAAAACAAAAATCAACTAATAGAAAAGTCTTCCATTTTATGTCCTTCTTCGTTTGTTGTTTCATACGATTAGGGTGCGAATTTGTGTTTTCATTTGCATTTAGTGAAAATTTGGTGTGGCGAAGGGTAAAGCAATGTCTCACCGCGCGGCAAGGTGTGCCAGAGGGTTTGTGAACCTCACGCGTGCTCTCTCCACGGAGGCGCGTGCGCAGAAGGTGGAGCGCATTGCCAACGAGCTTCTCGATCTCAACAGGTTTGAGAGGCACGACTTCACCGTCCTCTGGCGGCTCAAGATGGGTCTCCACCGCTATGGCGCTCCGATTGCCGGCGCTGTCGCACCATCCATAGCGACTGCAGGTTCCCCTGGGCTGGAGGCCGGTGCTGTGGCAGAGAAGACGGTGTTTGATATGAAGTTGGAGAAGTATGAAGTTGCTGCCAAGATCAAGATCATCAAGGAAGTGAGATCCTTTACTGACTTGGGGTTGAAGGAAGCAAAGGAATTGGTGGAAAAGGCTCCTTGTGTTTTGAAGAAGGGGCTCACTAAGGAGGAGGCTAATCCCATTATGGAGAAACTCAAGGGGTTGGGTGCTGCTGTTGTGTTGGAGTGATTCTGAAGTTCTGTTATAGTACTCTAGATTTTTTATGTTAGCTGTAGAATCATTGAAGCCTGCTTATGGGTAATTAATGATAAATGACAAGTTATATGCTTTACCCTCTCTCTTTTTTATTATGTTTTGTTGTTAGTTTATTTTTATGTGGCATGGTAATAATTGAAGTTTGAGTTTTAAAGGGTTAAAGTTTTGATGATCTTTGGATAGGTGTGTGTGCTTGGTCTTTTATTGTTGGAACGGTTGATGGTCAATGAATGTTATGGAGAGCTTGGACACTGGGTGAGTGAAGTGCTTTGGTATGAGAAAAATGGCCAAATTTCACTTTGTGGAATGGTGTTTATATGATATTTGAAGAAAATACGCCATGGCTGTTCAGATTTGGGTCATCCTGAGCACTGTCTTATGTTGTAGAAAGCATTTTGTTTATAATTGATCTAAACATGAAACACATTTTAAAATAACTGTTTATAATCCCAATACAGCAGACAAATTTCAGGTTGCTTCAAGTCAGGAATTAGGGGGACTTAAATGAGATAATTTCTAATCTTATTTTCTTGCACACTATCCAATTTTTCCCTTAATTTCTCAGGGATTATCAGTCGTTGATAATATAGTGATTTTTTACGGCTAATTTTGTATTTTGCTGTTATCTGCTTTTCAGATGTACTGCGAAGACAAGGAAAATGAGTTTGATTCTGTTTGCACGTGTACTGATATTCTTCTGTTGCAGAAGGGTTTACGTGAATCTAAACTTTTATAGTGAATTTGTTTTGTTAATCTCACTGGGTCAATCATTAATATCCTAGCCCTTGGGTTGATAAACAGTTTTGTTTTGTCAAGGATTAACATATTTTAGTTGTTAAATCCTTTCTTGCATATTATGTGGCTTTTAGCAGGTGGAAAAGGTAATGCTTTTACACCAGCATTGCAAGGTCTTTACACCATTTTCAGTGATGGTGTATTTATGCAAATAATGTATGGTAGTCTTGCTTTCTGATGTTTTCCATGCTAAGGTACATGTTTCAGGTTGCTGAACTATAACTTCTATCACAGTGGGGGGAAAAAAAATCTATTGGGGAGAAATGTGAATTCATCTGATAGGCCCAATTTACAAGCCTACAAGAGGGAAAAGGATAAGAGGGAGAAGTGAAGGAATAAGAGGGAGAAGTGAATGAAATAAATGGGCTGCTGGACGCTCAAGGTTCTTGAGTATATGCAAGTGGAGAGGCAGATGACAGCAGAATAAGTGGAAAGGGAGGAGAGACAGCAAAGGTAACAGAATGGGCGGGTGGTCTAGATAAATTGGTTGAAGGGATTAAAACAAATCAGGCTGAAAAAATTATTAGGGGGTGAGGGATAGCTGAAAGAAGGGAAGAGAATTAGCAATTGGTGATTGGTTTCGGTTGAGAGTAGAGAAGTGTCTATCTCAGAATTGTGAAATTTCTCTGTTTCAATCATTTTACATGGGGCATAGATCCATTCAATTGTTATTCAATTCCTTCATAGCTACTGATATTTCCTTGTAAAGAGGACTCGTTCTTTGTACCACAGAATTTATCAATACATAGTTCTTGTTTTCTTCTATTTTTTTATTCGGTTTTTTGTCAATTTAGTATCAAAGCTCCCAAGGGAGAATGGTATCTGCTTGAATGGGAGCAGCGGAAAAGATTAGAAGATTTGTTTGCTATTATCAGCTCTTCAAAGAAAGACTCAAGAACTTCAAAGGAACTTGCAGGTATTTGTGGTCACGTCTTTCCTTCAAACATTTTTTTGAATATTAGGATCACTAGTAGCATGGTGCTGGTGCTGTTTAGGAAATTGTTTTTAGTTCTGGATATGTATTGCTCTCATAACAATGTTAGTTTTATGCAACTGTTTGCAATACCTATATTGGGTATGGGGAGGAGGGGGGGCGGGGGGTAGTTTCATCTTCCTTCCTCTTTTAACTTTATATCATGAAGCTATGCTGACAATCCTCTTCCAATCATATTAAAGATTATCTAAATAATGTCTTTGGCTTTGCATTGTGGTGGGTGGGCTAGTGCAATCACATTTCAATATCACCTGGGCATCGCATTGCATGTTTGAGTTCATTTAGATGTGGATAAGAATGTTACCTTTTTTCCCACTTTAATCTTCATCAAGCTCAAACCCGGTTGGGTCTACCCATTCTTTTTAAGTTGTTATATAACAACCCTTTGACTTTTTCTATCTTCTCTTGAGCAATGATACTTTCATGTTTGTAGCTTGATCCATGTGAACACATTGCGATTTGCTGTAATCGGGGCATATTTATATGTTGACATGATGCAGTGTAGGAAAAAAGGATCCTTTTCTAATTTTTTTGCTATTATTATTTTGAAGGGTTTTTTTTTATACTATTTCAGGGTGAATTCATAACTTTCTGTGGATCTCTTTACTTAATACTGAATTCTCAAAAAGTAATTATCAGTCAAGTTCAAAACTCAGGTATTTTTACAACCATTTTTTAACGTTATATAAAAGTAGCTTGTACTTGTTGTATGCGAATCAATAAAGTATCAAATTGTAACACTTATTTGCTTTTATCTTTTTTTGTGTGTTCTTTGTTCAAAATTTCTTTTTGGTGTGATTCACACTCGATATAGTTAATGAGTGCATGAATGATAAAAAGGAAATGAGTAAGAATACACCATATGCAGAAGAATCACAAGAAGCATGTTAGGATAAGTTGTTCTTGCTCACTAAAATAATCCTTCTTTATCTTTATTTTGTACTTGTTGGACTTGTAATTTGTGGAATTCAATAATTGTATTGAGGTGCAATTAGTAATATTAGAAATAGGTTTAACTGGTCCTTTTCAAGCCCAATTATTGTTAAAAAATATTGGTTAAACTCAAAACGAAGATGGGGTAGAGAAGAAGGAAACATGTCTTTGTGCAAGGCAAAATGAAACCCAATTTCAAAAGTCAAATCTCGACCACAAGGAAAGTCAATAAGGGAAAGGAAAACACATGTAAAAGAGGTATGGAAAGTTGTTAGAGAAAAATCTAACACCCATGATTTTGATTAAGTGTTGAAAATAACATAACATAAAATATGATCATACTTTATCCAAAAGACGAATGTTTTTGCTCAAACAATAAATCATGAAAGACACAACTGTTTCATTTATTAAACGATTTAGCAGTGTGTAGTTTTGCTTCTACATTTTGTTACGAATTGATATTCTCAAACAATATACACATAGTGTTGGGATAACATCGTATTTCATGAATATTCACATGCTTATTTTATGTTGCAAGGTATGTCCATTTCTTATGTCTAACCAAGAGAATCCACAAAAGCATATGTCATATCAATGATCTCCTGGAAAGTGAGTTAAAGCTACTTTGCTTCAATAACTATTATGTGTTTGCTTTGTCAACCTGGAAAAGTCTAAATGTTTCGTACGAATTTGTGTTTGTTAGAGCAAAAGTTTAACACCTTGATATTATTTTGATTAAGTGTTTAAACCAATATGACATGAAGTAGTGTCTAATAAGACAAAGATCAAATCAAGTTAACGTATCATCTGTCAGATGATAAGAGCTTACTGACCAACCACAATGTTTGCTAATTAAGGAGTGAAGAACAAACAAAAGAGCTCTAAGTTGATCTTTCACTTCATTTGATAAGTGTTGATGAACGTTAGATGAAACGAGCATCGTAAAGACCAGCCAAATCGTCTGATAAATAAGTGATGATGATCACATGATAAGCTCAACACAGACTCTACGTTGACATAAGATCAAAGAATATTTTTAAAGCCTGAATCTATACCATCTATCCCCGAGAAGATCTGCACCAAACAACAATGTTCAAATACCTCTTGGGATGTGAGCTAAAGTTGCAATGACCACCAACACTCCTAACATAACTATTTTCAATTTGGCCTAGTTACTTGTCCTATACGGTGTGCACTTTTACCATGAGATGGTTCAAAAGGATCTGTTACTAAGGGAAATGTGTACTGCCAGTCATCCAGGATGTTGCATAAAGAAGTAGAGCATATAAAGTTGCATGGAGTACATGTAATGTAACAATCATATTCAAGCTCGACAAATGCAAGGTGGACATGAAAGAAGAACTGAAGTTGTTCAACGGCTATAAACGGTTTATCAACGACTATCTTCTTCCAGCACCTATATAAATTCTACCATCAAGAAGTAGAAATAGAGAGCAAAGATTGCATCGTGCCAAAACATCATTTAGATAGAGAGTAATCCTCAAAGCTTCATAAAAGGTTCCTAAAGCTTAGTTCAAGAACACTATCAAATATATGGATCCATTAGAGCCTAAAAGAGAACATTGAAAGTGTTTGTTTAATCACCTAGGAAAGTGAATCTTTATATTGTATTCGTTGAAAGATGTAATCCCTTTCTAGAGTTTAAAAAGATTTGAACTAAGAGAGAAAACTTAAACCTTGTACTTCTCATTAGACGTAATCCTCCCTGGTGATCAAACCCAATGATTTGTTAATCATTGAAATGAGCCTAACCTTCAAACCTTAGTCAAGAACTGTTGTTTGGCAAATAATAGTCAAAGAAGTAGCTAGGAGTGGTTAGGTGCCCAAAGAATAATCGGTCGAGTCAGGAGTTTCTTGTTAAAGAATATTTGGTTAAGCCATAACTTGGTAAATAATACTCAGTCAAGTCAGAAGTGACTTGGGAAAAAATACTCCTTGACGGGGTCAAACAAGAGTGGTTGAGAGCTAAAAGAATACTCATTAAGCTAGGAGTGATTGGAGTCAAATACTCATTAAGCCAGAAGTGGTTGAAGTCAAGAATAGGAGTGGCTTGAGGAAAGAATATTCAAGGGGTTAGCTAGGAGTGACTATGAGCCCAAAGAATACTCTAGTGTAATTCGCAACATTATTCTGCCTAGTTGAACTTGGCTTGTTGGTCAAGTACTAGATGTAGTATAAAGTGGTGTGTGAATTTTATTTCCCTTATCTCCTTTATTTTGCATGTTATTGTCATTTGCACTAACTCAAGAAGGAGAGTCATTGTGAGAGCACATATTGAAAATGTTTTAATCAAAACTTCTTCTAACTAATTAATTTGACTTGTAGTGTTTGACCAAATGCAGAAACCATGATTTGATAACATGTGAATCATTAATCATGTGATTTAGACGAGTTGCACAATATGGGTCTTTCTTGACCTATCAGACAAAGAAGCTGAGTCCAAAATCATATTTTGGAAATATCTCCATCTGACAATATTTGTCTTTCTTTGTTGGGATTTATCATCGGTATTACATTCGACGTAACATGTTGAAAATATTTTATGAAAATATACTCCATCATGTCAGTTTGTTGCTACAAAGTTAACTCTTCCATTCAATCACTATCGCCTTCCTAACGCTCACTCTCGCGCCCTTCACTGTCTGCCATCGCCGCCTCCGCTCAAGGTTTGTTCAGGTTTGTGCTCGCGCACCCTAAATTTCTGTCTTTGAAACCTATCGTTCGAAACCGTGTGCAATATATTGTGGTTCTTAATTTGTGAAACAAATATTGTGTATGACTTTGTTGCTATAATAAATTTAATATGTAGTTTGTGATCCTTCACTTGCCAAAACAATAATCAGTTTGTGATCTAATGCTATTTGACCGATTATGTGACCATAGATAATGTGTTTAACATCCTGCAAGTTAGCTTTTTTGTTATTGAATAAGTCTCCAAATTATTAGGAAATTAATTAGTTCTGTTTTAACTACTGGTTTGTTACCAGATTTCTTTCCTGTTTTTTAGAACAATCTTTGTTCATTCTGTGTATAAATACATAGCTTTCCAGCTTTAATAAATTATCTTCCTCTGATTTATTCTAA
>Ga0123342_1007458_pt1 | contig 14421 bp, 7 predicted proteins | sample Turbeawhitnodule_FD_89960 | JGI IMG/M metagenome (GOLD analysis project Ga0123342, IMG submission 89960) | Root nodule microbial communities of legume samples collected from Mexico - Turtle bean Mexico white nodule | ecosystem: Host-associated > Plants > Roots > Nodule | place: Mexico: Nepantla...
AATTTATAAACATTTCTTTAAATGATTTCATGTAAAATTTCAATACCAATTTCATCATTCATATAGACCACACATGGATCTATTTTCAATCATAATCATTGGATTTCATTTCAATCCCACTTCCTCTTCCGGAAGCCTCATTAAGTATGCCCCTACCAGAGACTAACACCTGATCCAAAGATTACCAGCGAATCCAATAGAAAGGGTTAGGGTAAGTTCAAACATCCAATACCGAGTGTCTACAGCGGGACCCGGTGTGTATGAACTCCCTCTCAGCTTCTCACCATCTAATATCTTAGTCTACATGACTTAGATCATTAGTGAAGCTAGAGGATCTCCGTTAAACATAGACTTTTCATACTTAACGTACCATCAAACAACAACTCATATATTATCCCAAATGTATGACATCACTTTCATACAATTTACATCATTCGTATATAATACATATCATTCAATTACATAACATTTAAAAATTTATATCATTCCAGAACTTTTCCAACGTCAAACAATATTTAACTCTCAAACTATCAAAATATAATATTTATAAAGTTTAAATAATATATAAACACACAAAATATAAACAAATAACACCCCTGCAAGAGAAATTCAATATTGGGACCACGTGCCTTCCACATCCAGATCTTCTAGCCTAGGGTACTATTAAAAATGAAATTTAGCTTCCCTTACCTTAATTGATTGCTTTCCAAGCAACTTTCTAGAGTTTTATTTCCCATAGTCTGGATAAGCTTCAAAATTTACGGGCCTAATGAAAATTATGCAAACAGAACAAAAATTCAGTATATAATAGAATAAGTCAAGAGGATTAAACTTCTCAACTAACCCCTCCAAAATTGATGACTAAATCCTAAGGAAAAACAGAGAACAAAGGATATTTAGAGTAAAAATGAACTTACTATGTTTGAAAATCTGATTGGGTAGAAATGTTCCTTAACTCCCCAGCTACAACGTGATCCGATCAGATTCTAAAATAGATGAAGATTGGGAGAGGAAAATTAATAGAGAAGGGAGAGATTTATTAAGAGAAAGAGAAAGGGAAAGAAATAAAAGAGGTACTGTGGTGTAGGGGGGGTAAGGTTTTGTTGTGCGTTTTTTTTAACGCTGTCACAAATATAATTTATTGAATTGGAATTCAAAATAAGTTGAGTTTAATTACATTCATTTACAATTTCACATTGAAAAATATGATTATGTGCTATGTATTTCTGATCTGGAATCACTAAAAAAAATGAAGGCAGTAGTGGACTTAACTAGAATGTACCAAACTCACCCTACAAGACAGTAAAAAAATAAAAAAATGAGTTGGCTAAACGAACGTTCTTGTGACACTAAAATAAAATAAAAGTTATTAACGTGTGTTTCAGGGACACAAATAATAATTTTGGAAATAAAAAAAAAAACAAACTTTGAGGGGCTAAATTCACATAAAAGAAACGGATTTAGAGTTGGGTTCGACAGATTTTTCTTACTCCTCAATTCTCTAATAAGGTTGATCTTTTTTTTTTATTAAGTGTGATGGTAGTCATTTGATTAAATTGCTTAAGCTTGTTGTGATAAAATTTTCTATTTGGATGATATGGCATATCAGGAATTATGCTAGATTTTAGGATAAAATTGATTTTTCTAGGACTATTTCGGTAATTAAAGATTTAACTTGTCTTGTGGGAAATTCGTTTAAAGTTTCAATGAAGAGTGATATGTTGGATTTCAATGTTATTGAGCTTTTTGGTATTAATACTCGTACGGGTAAAGTTTTTCGCCCTCTTCGTGTTAGATTGGAGTTCCCTGCACGAGGTTGGGTTAAAATTAACATTGATGGGGCTGCTCGAGGGTATCCTGGTCTTGCTACTTGTGGAGGTATTTTCCGTGGTAGTATGAGGGAGTTTATTGGTTGGTTCTCTGCATTTCTTGACATTCAGAAGACTTTGGTTGCTAAGTTTTATGGAGTTATAAATGCTATGGAGAAAGCACAAAGGATGAGGCTTACTACTGTATAGCTTGAACATGATTCTGCCTTGATTTGTGTTGCATTTACTGCTAGGACTAATGTACCGTGAATGTTTCGTAATCGATGAAATACTTGTCTTAATTAATTACTGTGGCAAAATCAAGTTTATGTTTACTCATATTTTTCGTGAAGGGAATGTGTGTGCTGATAAGTTGGCTAATTTAGGATTTATTCATAGAGAATCATTTCATTGGTATAATAGGTTTTCTTCTAGTGTGTTTTTAGAATTCTTTATGAATAGGTATAAACTACCTATGTACCGTTTTTGTTAACATATGGATTTTGGTCTAGTCTCCCTATATTTTTTTATTTTTTTTGTATTTTTTTTCTTTTATTTTTAATAATACTTTTTTCTTGTGATGGAAAATGATTGTTGTTACTTAAGGTGTTACAAATAATATCTCTGACAAATCAGTTAAATACTGATTAACTGAAAGATGTTACAAATATTCTCCAGATATTTCAACATAATTATATATGAATATACCTTCGTATTAATTAGGGATCACAATGCATATCAGTCAATAACTGATATCCGACCCATCATGGCAATGACCCATAACTAGCACTATAAATAAAACCCTCTGCGGTGGTGTAAAGTACGTTTTAATTAGCTTTACAATATACACTCTTTACATAGAGTACTTACTTGAGCATCAGAGTCTCTTTTTCAGGTCACCTCGACTGGGCATCAACCATCGACTGAGCACCAACACTTGGAGGAAGAGATATGAGGAAGGAGCGAGAGGACTACTGACACGTCAGCAATTATACGTCCAGTCTCAGGTACTATCTAGGCCCCTCTTTGTCCATACATAATTGAGTCACGATACATTTTCATTAGTTTCTTTTTCCCTTCTCAGTTTAGCTTTTTCATTACTTTTCTTAGTTTCCTACCGCTGCCTTACCTTCGTAGTCACGTAGAAGCTAAATATTTTTTTATACCTATTTTTTATATGGTTGAGTATCATACTGATAAATTCTAGCTGCGATGTAGTTTTAAATCGGGTTCCGATTGAAATCCCCATTCTTACTATGGAGGATTAAAAGTGATGGTGACGAGGCAGAGAAGAAGATCCCTTTACCAATTGTCATAGAGATAAGGTGAGTTGTTGGATGTATTATAGACTTTTATAGGGTTGTCTATAACTAACAAAGATTTTTTAATTTTGAGATTGGTGGTTGAAGATTCGCTAGAGTTCTTGATTTCGTGGTTAGAAGAGAGTAGAAGTTGAGGAAGGAGCTCACCACAGGCCCCTGCAATGCTTGCGAGAAGTAGGCTTCGATGAGGTGCCAAATGGTGACGATAATTTGGCGATCTCCGGAAGCAGGTCGTTGGCGAAGTCGAGTTTATCCATGGTGGTGCATTGCAGAAGGAGGCCTAGGAGTTTGAGTCCACTGGACTCGTCAATGTGTGGTAGGGGATCGAAGGCCTGCTCTTCCTCGGTGGTTGTATCGACGAAGACGTTGGTCTGCTTGAAAGAAGGTTGATTGGCGGGGGAGTCAGTTGTGTCAACGACACACTTAGTTTTCGCGTCGTTAGGGTTGGAAGTGCAAGGGATTGCGAGACCAAGCTTTGAAGCATGATCAATGGAGAGCGAGAGAGAATCGAATGCTTAAGAGGAATCTTTTGGGGGGAAAGTGACAAAACTGAGAGTGAAAGATAAGAAAATTATAATTTCAGTTGTGAATGAAATGCAAGGAAGGTTGCACTATTTGGTTGTTATATGATGTGAGTTGATTTTAGATTGTTCCATTTTAGAGGTGACACTTTACTTATAATTGAGATTTTAGAAATTATATGGTGAGAACCCTAAGAAAATTCCCATTGGACACGAACTTAACCAAGTGGTTAAGTAAGTATGAAGGTTCACTTCAGAAGGGTAAAGAGAAAAAACAGTTATATGGTGATGATGATGTTCATTGCGGAAAGTATAAGCATGAAATGAAATAAGTAATGAAAAGGATGATCGAATAGAAACAAGACATAAACAAGAATGTAATAAGGAAAGTAAAAGGCGAAATGGAAAGGAATGGAAAGAGACGAGATGAAGGAAGCTTATGGTGATGGATCAAAGGATGAAACATGCCACTAGGAGTATGGAATTCTCCAAGATAAGTGTAGAGGGCCGCCACTTGAGAGCTTTCAACTCGCTCAAGATAAGTCCTAATGCTAAGAGGACACAAGCCTCACAAACACCTCACACAAAATGTGCATAGTAACTTTACTTTTCAAACCCAACATGAAAAAACATGGAGTATGGCATCCTATTTATAGGAATGAGTGCCTTGGAAGACAAGAAGGGAAATGAGCATAAAAGGAATAGAGAAAGGGCGGCCTAGGGGTTTGACCTAGGTCAATGTCACCCTTTAGCTTGGCTTCTAGAAGGTAGGGCTACATTACCCTAAAGGGCCTAGGCACAAGCTAAAATGATAACTATACGCCCTCCCTATTAAGCTAAATGGACCCTACTCTACTTAAATTAAAAATAAGGAAACTAGTTGGTGCTCAGCTCCCATGGCTTGGGCTCTACTCCTTGTGATCCTTTGAGGAATCATGAGTTCTGAAACACCGGCTAGTGGTGGGTCCTGACCTAGCCTTGAATCCTAGGTCATGCTCCTAGTCATTCTTCTGGAAGGTTGGGCTTGGTTAGTGGGCGCACAAATTTGGTCGTTATACAATTTACTTTGTTCTGTATCATTCCATTTTTATTAGTGGATAAGAAGAGAAATATACTAATGATTCATTTTCATCTTTTTACTTGTATAAATGATAAATGTCACATTTGAATAATATTTTATATTAAAATACAGGCATTTATCGATATTAATTGATAAAATAGTTATAATATAACCTCTAATTTATGAATTTAAACTTTTTTTGACATATTTTATGATTATAATATGAATAAGAACAATTTATTCCCAAATTTGTGTTAATTTCAGGATTTTAGGAAAAAATGGAGATGAAAGGGTGAAAAGAGAATATATCAGATTAAAAGGAAAAGTTGGAAAGCTCCAAATACTCACTCAAACTCGCCTAAGCTAGAAGCTCCCAGAGGATCTCACCCAAGCACACTCAATCAGTCCCAGGCGAGATCACTCCAGAGACATTGGACCAGTTTTCGTCCACTCGTCCAAGCGAGCCCAATCATGCCAGACGAGAAGTCACTTAGCCCAAACCCAACTAGGTTAAATATGAGGCATGAGGCACAACCCTAAACATCATTTGGGAGAATAAGAGGTGTTAGAAAACCATAGAGGAGGCAGTTGTTATGGAGAAACATCTTAGATCTTCTTTTCTTGCTTTACATGCTAGTAATGACCAACATTAGTGGCTAATTCTACCTTTTAGGATTTGAGAGTAATCTATTCAAACTCTTACAGTGTGTTTGGTTCTGGGGGTGGCACTGTAGTTGCAGACGGATTAGCGGGTGCCACCCCCGTTTGCTTCTGTGTGAGGAAGAGGGTGAGGGTGAGAGTGAATGGAAACATGGGGGGATTGGGGTTACTCTCAAAATTGAAGAGAAAGGAGAGTGGCTAGAGAGGAAAGCCACGTAGGATGTAATGAAATACCATCTTGCCCTTACTTTTTTTCACGTTACACAATTGCATACACTGCCATTACACAACTTTGCAGCAACAATAGAGATCCTCGAATAGTAATGCTCGATCACTTGCCGTGAAGATTTCTTCACTGTCTTCGTCCTCACGCGCCCCTTGCTTCTTCTTCTTCCTCCGTGGCTTCTCTTCTCTCTGTCTCTTCTCTCGCATTACTCCTTCAAATTTAGGTTTTCATATTAACTTGGGCTTCTTCTTCTTTTCACTACGGGCTTCAACTTTTCAAAAAAAAATTACATTACTTTGTTTCTTTCTGTACCCCTTTATATTCTTATACCACCCTTATAATTTAAAAATAAATAGGTTTTATATTATATATTTTGACAACTACTTAATATTCATGTTATGTTTTAAATATCCATTTACTTTTTAAAATATATTGATTTTGTTAATAATAATAATAAAAATCATTATTAATAATAATTTTGTATATATATATATAACATAATTTAAAGAATCATAAATAATATTAAAATTATCTAAATAAATTAACTTAAGTAACAAAATTAATTAAAATTAATAAAATAGAAAATAATAAAATTATAGTTACATTCAAAATTATATTTAACTATTTCTTTGAAATTTACATTCTTTTTCTTTTATTTATAAATGATATTTAATTAATTTAATTAAATAAAATATGCACAAAATTATTAATTATTTATTCTTTTCTTATATAGGTAAATTTGTAATCTTACAATTTACACTATTCAAAATAATTTAAAATACTCTTACAACCATCACATCACTCACTATTTCAATAAATTTTCCTCACACATCCACTCTAACATACCCCAATCCAAACAACCTCAACTTTCTTCCCACTTTCTTCTCAAATCTTCACACTTTCACTCCCCCACATCCTTTAATCCAAAAAAAGCATTATGTATTAAGGTGATATTTATATATAATATTTTGTTCTTCATTGATGATTGATATTGTCATTTTATTTGCAATGCTTGTTTTCCATGATTAAGATCCTTAGATTTGAGTGAAAAGTATCTCTAACCCAAATGATAATTCCTATGCTAGGAATATATTTAAAATGTTAATTGGTATCATTATCTAATCGTAATGCTACAGAGTTTTTATAAATATGCAAGGTCGATATTTAGGAGACTCTCTTAATAATTTTATATGCGATAAATCAATATAAATGAATTTTATATAGGCATCAATATCAATCAAAGAACAAAATATTACTACTCTTTTCAAAATACTAAAGAGTAAGAAGGATGAACCCCAATCCCAATTTTCTCAATTGAACTAACAAACTCTTTAACTTGTTTTCTTTACAATTCTTGCAATCATCACAAACTCTGTCCTTAAGGACAAATTATTACTTTTGACGCGATACACTTGCTGTAAAATAATCATTAAGAAACATATACATGCAATCGTGCTACAACATCTGACACGCCACCATCTACTCGAGTTAGCCACATTTGCTCATTTTGGAAAACAAATTACTGTGATGGGTGGTGAAGATGAAAAAGATTATAATCTATCTGATGTTCATGTCCTAGATACTGGTAATTGTTGTATCCTTTTATATAAGCATTACACTTTTGGTGCACTTATTGAATATTTGTGCAAGAAAGGAGATATTTATTGGAGTGAAATCATCATCAGTGAAAGTTATCAGGGGTATCCACGGTCGTCTTTGAGTATATGTGGAATGAACTGATTGGATGGCCCTGAGGTGTTTCTTTCTGGCCGAATTAGAGCATCTGCCTCCTGCGAAACCTCCAGTTTATGTAATTGACTTCTCGTCTAGGATTGTCGAGCGACATCGGGCCGTCAATAGTGTTGATAACTTCTTAAACCCTACGCTTGTCCTGATTGCTCCTCTCAGGGCTTTCATTCCGTGGTTGAGTCCTCCTTACTAGGCTTTCATTTCGTCTCTTCCTCGTCGGACGCAGGTTGTCATCACGACAACGTGAATCTCCTCATCCCGACCGATCGTAGTGTTCTTTCTGTCCTCTAGAGGGATATCAACCCCTTTGTGGTGATCGATATGTATTAGTGTTGGTCTTAATGAATCTGTGAAAAATTCCAGCTTGAATAAGTTTTTCTATTTTATCTTTCAATGTTTGACAGCCTTCGGTGTATGGCCATAGTTGCAATGATATTGGCAATGTTTAGATGTATCGACATTTCGTGAAGTCTGTGATTGCTTTAAGGTCGAGATCAATTCGGCTTGTAATGCTTCATCCAAAACTCTTCCTCGTGGGACTGTTAGAGGTATGTAACTATGGAACCGGGGTCCTGGATTCTCTCTAAAACGGTCAGTGTGACCTACTGCGGGACGATTACCTTTGTCTTTGTCTTTGTCTTTTCCTTTTTAATAACCTTCCACTTGATGACTCCTTTGATAGTCGATGTGTTCTTCCATCTGCATGAATTTAGTTGCTTGATTCTTCAATTCGTCCATATTTTTAGCTGGCTTTTGATTAGGCTTTCAGTGAATTGTCCCGGCCGGATGACCGAAACTAGATGATGCATTGCTATCTCTGGCATTAAGTTTTTGATGCCCATGCATACTTTGCTAAATCTATCCATGAATGCTCGCAAGGATTCTCCTTTTTCTTGCTTCACCTTCAGGAGTGACATGGATGAGGTATGATGTGGTTGGCTAGTTGTGTATTGCATGATAAACTTTGAAGTCAGAATCTTAAAGTTTATAACGGAGTTAGGGGGAAGCTCGATGAACCAACCGAGCGGTCTGATGTGAGTTGATTTTAGGATTGCACATTTTAATTGGTTGCTCTTGTTTATGATGGTTGATTTTTTAGCAATGCAATGTGAGAACCCAAAGAAGATCCCCACTAGACACGAACTTAACCAAGTGGTTAAGTAAGTGTGAAGATTCACTTCTAGAGAGCAAAAGGAAAAACAAAATTGTATGGTGATTAAGATGAAAGGGCGGAAATTAAAGAACCATGGAAGTAAAGGATGAATAAAGATGACCACAAGGAAAAAACATAAACAAGAACAAAAATAAGTAACATAAATGGCGCAAGGAAGGATGGAAAAAGATGAGATGAATGATGCTTATGGAGAATGGAGAGGATGAACACGTCAATTGGAGAGCTGGAAACTCCAAGATAAGTGAAGGAAGATCCGCCACTTGAAATGCTCACGCACTCAAGATAAGGCCCAAAATCATTTAGGAGACAAAACTCTGAAGTAGAGTTTCTTTGCTATATTCAAATCTAGGTCAAAATACATGAGGCAAGACACCCTATTTATAGGAACGGGTGCCTTGGTGGGCAAGATGGGTGAAGGGTAGAATTGACAAGGGAGAGGGGCGGCCTAGGGTTGTTGACCTTGGTCAAAATCGCTCCTTAGACACATCTTCTAGAAAGTATGTTAAAAACCCTAATTCTAGGTGTCTTGTCTTGAAAAAATGGGCTTGACATAAGCCCATTTCGCTACGCAGACTCCCTTTTATGCTATGTGAACCTACTTTAGCCTATTTTTCTATTTGGACCCTCAAAGTGAGTCCAATTTATTTACAAACATGTTTTTGTCTTTTAAGAATACCAGAAGAAAGAACATTTGATGTTCTGGTCTATGTTCTTCTTCTGTTGAGGTCCTCCAGATATTTGATGGGGCCTTGTCTTGATTGCTGAGATGACTGATCACAATGTGAATTGTCTCTTAAGTCCTTGGTCATCTTTTCGGCTACTTGGATTGTATCATGGTCCATCCTAAAGGGAAGTAGGGAAGACCTTGCACCATACTGCCTTGTTGGGAGTGAAGAAAGTCATTTGTGTCTTGAAGACGTTCAGATGCTCGTTCGGACCGGTGGAACCATCATAGAGTTTGATGGTTAATCCTTTCCACTTGGGAGGGAGCGGGGTGTCAATTATCTCATCTGTGAATGGGTGTCCTCTCGGTTCCTCCTTGTCATTTAGGGGAGAGGTATTTCTGGAACTTTGGTGAGTTTGATGAGTTTGATGCATTGACGGGTTTGTGGTGGTGCCTAAGATTACTCTTCGCGTTCGCGCTCCTCAAGACGTTGTTGCAAGTTCTTATTTTTCTCCTTCAAAAGGAACATCTCCTCTATGTCGGCGTTGTTCTTCTTCATTTTGTAACTGATTCGCGATTCCTTTCTTCCATAATTCCTCCATTTGTGCTTGGAGGGCCTAGATCATAACTATTTGCTCCTTTGCCATGCGGCCATTGTTAGCGTTATTCCTTGTTGAAACCATTGTTGTCGCTTTTGTCTCGGCCCCAATTGTACTTGTATGGACTGAGGGGCCTAGATTGTACCTGTTGTTGGACGTATAATTGTTGATGTGTCGGTAGTCTCCCTGCTCCTTCAAGTCTCCTTCTTTCGATGCTGGTGCTCGGTCGGTCGGGGAGTTACCTACAAAAGGCACTCTAACGCTCAAGTAAGTAATTGTTCTAAAGTGTATTATGATGAATGGGAAAAATGTACCTTACTCCTCTCTCAAGAGCTCTATTTATAGTATTGGTTTATGGGCTTTGACCCTTATGGGTTGAACATCGGTTGTTAACTGACATGCATAACGGTTCCTTAATATCAAGGAAGTGTATCTTTCGGTTTCATCAGTTTTATCTGTTATGTTGAAAATATTTTTTAGATATTTCGTAATGTATATTGACTCATTCAACGCTATTTGTAATTGTTGTTACTTATTGTATCCACTATGTATGTTTATATATTATTTGACTTGGACGGTCGGTCACCAAAGCCGAGACTGGCTCGTTCGGTACCGACCCGTACAGTTTTTTTTTTTTTTTCACAACAATATTGTCATACAAATGATATAATAATTATTGATTAAATTATGATTTTTGTTATATTTAATTTGATTACGTCACTGAATAATGAAATATTTTTATTTTAAATTATATAGGATAAGTTAGACATTTGATATTTATTGTTTTTATATTTTTTGTCTCATACTTTATATAAGTTTTTTTAGAAAATTACATTTGTCGAAATATATTAGTGTTTTTAATAGATATTGTTGTCTTATATTTCTTTTGTAACCCCTTAAATGGGATAGAAAATTATGTGTACAACGACATCAAATTTAGAATATGAAACAATTGCATAGACTTTGAAATTACAAGTCTTCACAAAATTTATATGAAGACAAATTAAACATATGTCTTTCCATGTTTTTGGTAAAATGCCAATATTTTATGTAGAAATTTCTCAATATAGTTTTGTCTTTTGTCTTTTTGTCATGCAACTGTTAGAAAGAGCTAAAAATACTCTTAGGTACAACTAATATAACTTAAAAGGAGTTAAAAAGAGCAAAAGGTTTAATGTTTGAATTTTTTTTAAAATGTAAACAATTTAGTGGGACATTAATATAGGATTTTTTATGAAAGTTAGAAATGATGACAAAAATAATAATGATAGAAAAATAATCTATCATATTAAAGTATATAAAATAAAAAGAATAAAAGATTTGCTGGTTAAAAAAAAGAATAAAAGATAATACATATTATACACATTGTTTTTAAAAGAGAAAAAATTCTTTCTTACTGTGAGGGCACCCAGTATTGTTATCAACTCTTTTACGGAACAAGGATAATGAGAGTTTCTTAGAATATTTTTGCACCATTTTCTATGACGGGAATTGGAATGATGATAAATGTGTATTCCATATGCAACTCTTAATTCACTTTTATAATTTTTTAAGAAAATAACTTTCATAAAAAATAAATAAATCACAATATATCTTTTAACTAAATAAATAATAAAATAGTAACGGTTGCTAACAAACCAATAATAAAAACATGATATATTTAAAACATTTATTATTTTATATTAATAGAAAATTAATAACAAAATTATAATACATATTTTGTTTTAAACATGAGCTCGGATATAGCTTTGATATGATCTAATAAATCAGTTTATATCTAAGTTAATGTAAAAATTTCATACTAACACTAGTATTTATTATTAGTTATTAGTACTAACATTTATTATAATAAAGAGTGATAATTGAGTTACTTTTGTTGTTGTGTGAATTGTTTTTGTGTGAGGACTGAGATAATGATAACATCTGAACAATTGATTTTTTTCCTCTTTAATAGTTTTCTTCTTCATTTCATTTATCGTTCCGGCTTTGACTTTCGGTCCGAGTGTACTTTCTAAAGGTTTTCTAACATAGAAGTAAGTAATTGATATTTGGATGTAACAAATGTTGTAAGAATGATATAACTTTATCTTAATTATTACGTCTGATATTATAATTAAAGCATGTGTCATTATTAACATTTGTATTACCTAATTTTCTGTACATTTTAACCATTACTAATCTGTGTTTTAGCTAACATATATTACCTTGTGTCGTTTTAATCGGTATCGATTACTGATACGGTTGGGAACCATTCCGTCTTTGACTGTACATAATTATTTTTATGAAAGTTAGAAATGATAATAAACATAATAGTGACGTAGAACAAAAAATCTATCATATATTTAAATTGTATAAAATACATATTATACAGGTTGATTAATTAGTATTTAAAACATAAATTTTTTTTAATACTGAGTCCACAGAATATTTGTTATTAAATCTTTAATGAAACAACATAATGACAGTTTCGTAGAATATTTTTGGACCATTTTCTATGAGAGGGATTGGAGATGATGACAAATGTGTATTCAATATGCAACTCTTAAGTCACTTTTATAATGTTTTTAAGAAACTATTTTTATAAAAAATAAATAAATCACAATATATCTTTTTAACTAAATATATAGTAAGGGTTGCTAACAAATCAATTATAAAAACGTTAAATATTTTATTTCTAAATATATTACATTTATTCTTTTATGTTAATAACAAATTAATAAAAAAGTTATAATATATAGTTTATTTTTAAATTAATGATGTAAAGATTCCTCGTGTGTCCATACTAATACTAAAATTTATTATTACTTACATTAGTGTCCAAAGATTTCTGAAAGATTTTAAAATATTTTGATATCCATTTTTTTATAGGATAATTGAGTTACTTTTACAATATGATAAAAACTAACTTTCATCAAAATAAAAAAATCATAATATATCTTTGCGACTAAATATATAACAACATTTTTGTTAATTTTTAACACTAACCAATCAAGCAGAAAATTACAATATATTTTATTTCTAGATACGTCTTAATCTGAATTACCTATAACTCTTAGAATTTGATGATGTCAAAGCTGTTTTAAAAGACGTCTTTTTAGCTCCATTATGCATTAAATAAGAGGTTTCAATTTAGAGGAATGATTTTTTTTTTAAAAATAATAATAGAAGTAGATACCTAAACCTTTGTATAACTTTTTTCAAATCTGTACGAACCTCTACCTTAAGCAAGTCTACTATGATTATTGTTTAGTTATGTATTTATTAAAATTTTAATTAGTTCACCTATGTGTTTTACCGTGAAAGCATGTAGTCCCACAAGTAAGTAATCCTGAAAGTTGGTTTCTGTAATATGTATAAAATGAATCTATTCCATGCGATCTATAAGGTTGTTAAAAGTCACATCAAATTTGGAAAACTAAAATAATTGCACAGACTTTGATGCTGTTAGTATTCATACAAATTTTATATAAAAACAAATTAAGCTTCCGTTTCTCATGCTTTAGCAAAATTAAAGCATGTAGACTTTTCGCAATATGTAGATATTTATATTTGTATAAGAGGCATAGGGTGTTAGAATATATCTCTTACATATACTTGAACAGTTGTTTCATATCATATCAGCCACTACATAATAATGTCTTCTTATTATCTTTATGCACTTCTTCTTCTGCTTTTGCTTTTCTTCCATGCTTCACCATCCGTTCTCCCATTTCACAATACTTCAAATTTGAAGTGCAATCAGAGGGAGAGGCAGGCACTCCTCAACTTCAAACATGGCCTCATAGATAACTATGGCATGCTGTCTACATGGAGGAATGATGAGAACAATCAAGATTGTTGCAAATGGAAAGGTATTCAATGCAATCATCAAACAGGTCATGTAACCATCCTTAGTCTTCCTGGTCAGTATCCTGATCAATATTTGAAAGGTGAAATCAATATCACTTTATTGTTTGCCTTGCAAAATATTCAACATTTGGATCTCAGCCACAACTTCTTTTTAGGGAGTCACATCCCTCAAGAGATGGGCTCACTTACCAACTTAAGATATCTCAGTCTCTCCTATTCTTTTTTTGATGGGGGCATTCCTACCCAACTTGGAAACCTTACACATTTACTCTCTCTGGATCTAAGTTACAATTATCTTTTCCATGGAGAAATCCCTTATCAATTTGGGCGCCTTACAAATTTAAGGTATCTCAATCTCAGTTACAATTATCTAAACGGGGAACTCCCTTATCAACTTGCAAATCTGTCACAGTTGAGGTATCTTGATCTTGGAAGCAATTCATTTTCTGGAGCACTTCCTTTCCAGATTGGGAATCTTCCTTTCTTGCACACTCTTAGACTTGCTGGCAATTTTGATGTCAAACCTACGGATGCAGAATGGTTGTCTAATCTCTATTACCTAACAAATCTTGCCTTGTATTATTTACATAATCTTGATTGGTTGCAAATGATTATTTTTCCAAACTTAAGAGAGTTCAGGCTAGTTGATTGTTCTCTTTCAGATATCCATATACAATCCCTGTTTTATTCATATTCCAATTTCTCAACTTCTCTTACCATCCTTGATCTTTCTTCTAATATGCTCACATCCTCAACATTTCAATTATTGTCAAACATTAGCCTTAATCT
>Ga0123342_1007459_pt1 | contig 14420 bp, 10 predicted proteins | sample Turbeawhitnodule_FD_89960 | JGI IMG/M metagenome (GOLD analysis project Ga0123342, IMG submission 89960) | Root nodule microbial communities of legume samples collected from Mexico - Turtle bean Mexico white nodule | ecosystem: Host-associated > Plants > Roots > Nodule | place: Mexico: Nepantla...
AATAACTGGCGACTTCACGAGCCCCCCGACTTCCTTCCCTTCTGCCAACCTGGCGCCTTGTCAACACGCCTATACTGTAGCTTGATGCCACGTCATCACTTCCGACTACCAGGGCGGTACAGTAGGCACCATCGGCGAGAAGCTACGCATCATACATGCAAACTACCTCATCGTACCCTAGCACAAATGGGCTTAGGTTTAGAGAACATATTTTGCTCGTACTAGACTCATACGCACTAAGTGCACCCCTAGGTCCATTACTACCTCTTGCTGATCGCTTGGGCCTTGCACACAAGGGGTTACGTTAAGTATATAGAAAAGTGTTAACACACATATCTTTAGCCCAACCACATGGCCCATCAACTTGGCCCAAAAGCCGAGCTGACCTATCTGAGGCAGATAACCAGTGAGCACTGAGCTCTGAGCGCTCTGGCCCAGTACATTTCTTATTTAGTATATTGTATATATCACGAAGACAAATAGGTAGCAAAAACAAAATTTATGGTAAAATGTTTAAGATCCATCAAAATTTGGTTTTAGTCCTTCCATTTTAAAATAAGCGGTTTGAGTCCTTGTTTTTTTCCTGGGATACCGAGGATTTCGGGACCAAATCTTCCAAATTTCAGAAATTATGAGGACCAAAACCATCGGATTTTAATTTGGGTCTAAAACTAATTTTGACCAGAACTTAAGAGAGTTAAAAGACATTTTACACAAAATCTATGGATGCAGAGTTCACAACACTGTAACCTTATTAGGAAAATGATGACCTAATCATATACAAGGGAGGATTTATCAAAACGCTTATGAGCTTCCTGCAAGCAATGCTTGAAGTATTAGTATTATAAAAGTAAAAATAAAAACTATACTAGTCATGTGGAAGCAACAAAATATGTATGTATTCTCATATAGAAAGAAAACCTCAGATCAAAGAGTGTTCACTTTAAAATTAAATATTGATAATTTGACCATGAATAGTTTTGATTAACATTCCTCTTATCAAGTTATATAATCACGCATTTTACAGTAGTTATAGCTTCAACTTCATTTCAACATTCTCCTTTTTCTTTCTCTCATTGTTTTTCATCAACATAAAACTGAATTAACACTCTTACCTTGCACTTAGTGCCCACCGCCTACTCCACCACCAAATCCAACACCACTGCCACCACCAAAACCACCACTAACTCCAAAGCCACTGCCACCACCAAATTCGTCGTCTCTTCCTCCTCCAACTCCACCTCCACTTCCAAACCCTCATCCTCTAACTCCACAACCACCGCAAATCCACCTCCTCCGCTCGCACCGCCTCCTACTCCTACACTGCCACTTGCTCCTCCTCCAATGCCTCCACCAGCACCATGAGCAAGTCCATCACTCGCTCCCCTCCAATGCCACCACCACCTCCTAAACCATCACACCACTTACTCCTCCTCTAGTGCCACCGCCTACTCCTTCTCCTCCTCCAATGACTGTATATTTATGAGAACTTATCAAAATAGGTTAGGGTTTATTACCAAACAGTAATCTAAAACATGCGGGAAATGAAAACTTGAAAAATAGTAAAATCAGATAAGCTGCACAAACTGAAAAGAGGAAATATCATTATTTTTTTAATATTAATTATATTATTCAATTATAATTATATATTTAAAATATAATTATATGTTTAAAATATAACTATTATTGTATATTTTTATATATGAATAGTTAAATGAAAAATTATATAAATATTAATTTCGTCGTTAATTTCGATGACAAATATTAGCAATTCTATTTATTATTATTAATATTATTATTATTTATAGTTATTATTTATAATAATAATATTAATAAATATAATTATTATTTATAATAATTATATATTTTTAAATATTTTTATTAATTAATATGAAATATTATTATTAAAATTAATATTAATATTATCTTCTTTTTTTAGTTTATTTATTTTTCAAATTTTGAATTTTTCTATTTTATTTTAATATATGAATAATTAAATAAAAATATAAATGTTATTTCAGTAGTTAATTCGGTGACAGAAAATAAACAATTACATTTAGCGACCAAAGAAAAATCGGTGACTATAAAATAAACATATTTGGTGGCTGATTCGGTGGCAGAAATAAGCAAATACATTTACCGACCAAAAGAAAATCAGTGACTAAAAAATAAACATATTCGGTGACTGATTTAATGGGAGAAAAGTAAACAACTCCATTTTGCGACCGAACAAAAATCGGTGACTAAAACATAAATGTATTTGGTCACTAATTCAGTCGCAAATATATTTTTCTCAATTTATTCAAAATAGTCACCACTTTAGCGACCGATGATTTTGTCACTCTCCTGTTGAGTCGCTAATTCGGTGGCTAAACTATCTAACATCATTGACTGTTCATTTGGTTGCTATTTCGATCACAAATTTGACATTGAGGGTATTTGGTGACTATTTCAGTCGCATATTGCGACCACTCATTTTTTGTCACTGAATTCGGTGACTAAATTGTTATTTTCTTGTAGTGTTGGCTAGGTAGCATCCTAGGAGAAGGTGGAAGCAACTCAAGGAGTAATCCCCTAAAAAGAGCCAATAAGAGGAGGCTTTGAAGAGGAAACACTTGAGAGACAAGAGTGTAAGAATTTTTTTTTTCAATTTTTGTAATTCGACAAGTATCTACTTTTGATGTCTTGGAAGAGCCTTTGGTATTCTTACTCACAAGTTCCAACAAGCCTCACCATTAGGAGACATATTTGTAGTCTTTAAAGTTTTCTTTTAGTTTTTTTATTTGAGAAAATTTCTTTCATTGTGATGAATAGTTTTCATTAGAAGGAGTTTGGAGAAATGCATTGAGGACAAGTTCTGGATAAGAAAGACCTTGGTATTTAAAAGTGTCCATTGTGATGCACCTATTTTTCCTAAAAATTTAACTTATGTGAAAAAAAAAAATTCCTTCTTGTGAAAAATCTTTAAACATAATGTAAAAATATACATCTCACCACAATGGAAGTGATTCAAGTTCATTTCCCAAAAGTTTGAAACATATTTCTCAAAAACTTAAGTCTCTTCAACTATGGAGGTAACAAAGGCTATTTTGAAAGAGAAAGAGAAGCCCAACTTGCCATACTCGAGGAAGATTTAAGACTTTTAAGATAAAAAAAAGAGGAAATTCAAGAAAAACTTAAATATAAGAGTAGTTCTAGTAAGAGTTTTAGGTTAAGGGATACTTAATCTGAGGAGGGTATTTTTGAGATTTTATGAATATTATCAAACCCCATAGGAAGGAAGCCAAGCCAAGAAAGGCTAGGGTTGACGTACCTTCTTTTCATGGTAAATAAGATATTGAGGTCTACCTTGATCAGGAGATTAAGGTAGAACAACTATTTTATTGTCACCAAGTGAGTGAGGAAAGTAAAGTACCCTTAACAAATTTAACTTTCCAAGGCTATGCCATGTATTGGCGGACTTCCCTAGAGAGAGAAAAACGTCTCCACAATGACCCTTCAATTCAATATTGGAATGATCTTAGGAGTGCATTAAGGCATCACTACATACATTTGTACTATAATAGGGAGTTTATGGATAAACTCCAACGACTCCGTCAAAGAAACATGAGTGTAAAAGAGTACAAACAATAGATGGAGTTATATATGATATAGCTAAATTTAACTGTTATTCCTCATCCCAAACCTTATAAAGTTCATTGGCTTAATGAAGATGGGGATTTGATAGTCAATAAGCAAGTGAAAGTCGAGTTCTCCGTGGGCAAGTATGAGGATAAAGTGCTTTGTGAAGTTGTACTTGATAGTTGTCGTTTAATAGTCAAATTAAAATGATTTCAGTGTAGACCATTTAACCAATGCTAGACTGTCTAACACAAAAGAGATGATAGCATAGATAAGGTCAGATGATATCAAGTCATTTCCCTACGAATCTAATAGTAAATCAAATTAAGGAAGTATCCAAAACATATTTGCAATCAAATAATAAAGTAAAAGGAGGGTTAAATTTGTTTAGCAAGAAATAAGGTAGGTGGTAAAAAACAATAAAAGAAAGCAGATTGACTCTCAAGTTCATTTAACCGTGAATTCTTCACTAATTATCCTACAATTTTCACTCTTTCATTTCTCACACAAATGTCAAACTTAATCAAACAAGTGTCAATTTATTAATTATTAATTAAGTTTAAATAAAACTAACATAATTAATTTAAATTATTATATGAAAACTGTAATTTTTTATTATTTTAGAAAACATTTAAATATTTATTGTATTGAACTCATTGTTTATCTTATATTTCTAATCTCCCAATTCAGCACCTGTGTGGGAGATAGGGTGATAATATTAGGTTTGGATCTGGTGTACGCATTGAGGCCTGTGTTTGGGTGGAAAAGAATAGAGTCGGAGGCCCATGTTAACGTGGATCCGAGGTTCTTTTATAAAATACCCGAAGTTGTAAACTTAAAACCCTAGATTGTGTTCCACCACCACGCATCCTCCGTCTCCCCCTCGCTGCAGTCGAAGCCGAAAATGGTGATTCCTCTGTTCTCCACTGCACTTACTTTTTTCCTTTCTACTTTTCAATGTTCTAACCTAACCAAACTGCGTTTTCTTCGTTTCGTTTTTAGCCTTTCAAGAGGTACGTCGAGATCGGAAGGGTTGCTCTCGTCAACTACGGCAAGGAATATGGCAAGCTCGTCGTCATCGTCGACGTCATTGACCAGAACAGAGTAACTCACCACCCTAGTTTTTACCTTTTTCATTTTTATGCATATCAATTTACTTGCTTTCTTAGAATTAGTGTTTTCTTTTTTATCATAGGCACTCGTCGACGCCCCAGATATGGTGAGGTCCCAAGTCAACTTCAAAAGGCTTTCCCTAACCGATATTAAGATAGACATTAAGAGGGTTCCCAAGAAGAAAGATCTTGTTAAAGCCATGGAGGCTGCTGGTCCGTCTTATATGTTCAATTTTTTAATTATTTTTTTTGCTTATTATTATTATTATTAGTTTTCAATTGAAAATATTTGTTGTGTTTCTTGATAATGAGTAGATGTTAAGAACAAATGGGAGAAAAGCTCATGGGGCAGGAAACTCATTGTCAGAAAGCGAAGGGCAGCCCTCACTGACTTCGATAGGTTTAAGCTAATGTTGGCCAAGATTAAGGTATATTTTATATCTTGCACTTGATTTTTGTTGTTGCTTATAAGGTAGTAAAATATGAGTCTTATTTTTGGTTTTGGATTTTTTAAATTTGTGCAGAGGGCAGCTGTGGTAAGGCAAGAACTATCTAAGCTGAAAAAGAGCGCGTAGGCATTATTTTACGATATTTTACGATATAACCTTCAAGTTTTGTTATGAGTTTTCTTTACTTTGGGTATGAGATTTTATGTATCATTGAGCACTTGGTGAAAAGTTTCATCTTCAGATATTTATGATATAACTCAAATCTAGTTGATTTTATAATATTTATGATTGACAATTGTTTTCACTCTCCGTAGTTACATATTTATTAATTAGGTTTTATGATTAGATAGGTTCTGCCCTCTTCTGCATACAATTCGATTGATTCTACAGTAACTGCTATGGATTTAGATTAGCCCAGCTGAATTTCTTGAGCCATCTTATTGGAATGTCTTGAACAGGACATGCAATTTGCTGGATATGCTCTTATTCTCATATAGTTTATCAGAACGCCCCTAAAACCCATATTGTTATTACTTTCGGTATAGCCTCAGGTCCACTTCTAAATTGAGTACTTGTTTAGGTTCTCTAACTTGTACATAGTTAAGATAACTCTTGTTTGATGGCATGAATGGCATAATGTACCTACGGAGACACCATGTATAAAGTTATTGATCAAGTATTCAAAATATGGGTTGTTAATTAAGCGTCGAATTTTGTTTGTTTTGAGAAAAATCATTTGTTCACTGAAACTACTCTTTGATGTTTTTCTATCTCTGTTTGCAAACTAAGAGCCAGATCGTGTTGAGGTGTTACTTTTATGATGCTGTTGGCCATTTTTTGGTTTGTTTCGGTTCGTGTATTTGTACGCAATGCTTTTATCTCACCTCATTCCTGTGCCCTTTTATATTTTTCTCACTTCATTTTCATTCAACCGAGTTGGTTGGAAAAAGTACTCTTCCATTTGAACTGAAGTGAAAATAAACATAATTGAACAAGTTTCTTCATTTATGTATATAATTAAGTAGTATTGGTATGACTTTTGAAAATCATACTCGTTCACTCTTTTAATTAAATTTTATCATATTAGAATTGGAATTATGTCACATATTATACTTACAAAAAATAATGTTAATATCAAATTATTTTGGTACCTAACGTATTCACATATATAACGGCTCCCTAGGATTTTGATAGACGAATAGTTGTTTTAAAAGATTTATAAATGGTTTAAATTATTAAAAATAAAGTATCACAAGTGAATGAATTTAGTTATTAGTGTTATATTTTGGTTGGAATTGTTAAATGAATAATTGGATTAAATGATTATTTAAAAAACTATTTGCAAATATGATGTTTTATAAGTGGAAATGAACTCCGTTATTTATGATTGTTTGGGTTTGAATTGTTGAATGGTGTATCTAAATAATTCGTCTCTTTAAAAGAATCAAGTTTAGGGTTCAGAAAAAAGCAATAGTTTTTGTACGAGTTTCTTCATTTATGTATATAATTAAGTAGTATTGGTATGACTTTTGAAAATTATACTCGTTCACTCTCTTCCGTCCACGCAAAATTTCCCATTTTCAACAACTGCGTTAAGGGTCTCACCATTCTTCCATAGTTGTATATGAATCTTCTATAATAATCCGTGATATGTTTTCAAGGATTTGGGTATTGGCCATTGCAAGATAACTGATCCATTTGAACCCCTCTCCCAAAATTACATGCCCTAAATACCACACTTCATGTTTACCAAACTTGCATTTCTTGTGATTTGCATAAAACTGGTGCTGTGGAGAGTTTTTAAATCCTGTTTCAGGTGTGTCATATGTTCCTTCCACGTTCCGTTGTATATCATATTATCATCAAAAGAAACCAAAACAAACTTCCTCAAGTAAGAATGTAGAATGTCATTCATGGTGTACTAAAAAATTGTTGGTGCATTAGTTAGTCCAAAAGGCTAGTGATTTATAATGAACATGGTGTGTACGAAAAACAATCTTATGTATATCAAATTCAGACTCTTTCTTCCTACACCTCCATACCTTCTTGTGCCACCCCATACTAAATATGAAAATACCATTTTATCCTTTTTTTTTCACCCCTTGAATTTGAAATAATAAGCCTATGGATTATGTAATCCGGATAAATTCTGAATTACATAATCCGGAAGTCAATTTCATATTTAGAAAAGACTTCCAGATTATGTAATCCGGAAGCTAATAACACATCTGCAAAAAAGGCTTCCGGATTACATAATCCAGAAGCTAATTTTATGTATAGAAAAGACTTCTGGATTATGTAATCCGGAAGCTAATCACAAAAGACTTCCTGATTACATAATCCGGAAGCTAATTCTGAATCTAAAAAAAGACTTTCGGATTATGTAATCCGGAATATTGGAAAGGATATTTTTGGAATAAGAAAAAATTATGGGGGTGGCACAAGAAGGTATGGAGGTGCAGGAAGAAGCAACCTCAAATTCATGCATACGAATATGGTGATAGCCTGCCCGCAAATCCACCTTGGAAAAGTAGTGTGCCACATACAATTCGTCCAGCAATTCCTCTATTATCGGAATTGGAAATTTATTCAAAATGGTTGCCTTATTCAAGGCCCTATAGTCCTTTTTTACTAGAATCATTGTACTTGAATAAGGGTTGTTGCTAGGTTTGATTATCCCTTCCTTCATCATTTCTTCAACTTGTTTCTCTATCTCCGTCTTCAGCAGATGTGGGTATCTATACGGTCTCACATTAATTGGGTCTACCCCCACTTTAATCAGAATCTTATAATCAATCTCCCTGTTGGGTGGTAATTGTTTGGTTTCTTCAAAAACCTCCTCACATTCCTTCAAAACATCATTCAACTCTTGTTGTCTGTTCCAAAGTTAGCCCAACGTTCTCCTTGTCACTCCTAGGTTGATCTGTACTTGTTTGGTCAACGCTCTCTATTCTCCTTATAAGGGACACCGCTTCAATCTCCTCCTCTTTTTAAAACTTTAGGAGTCACCAAAGTTCTAGTTAACTCATGGTCTCCTCTAATTTGCACCTTTTGACCATAAATGCAAAAATTCATTATCAATGTCTTCCAATTGACTTCACATGACCCAAAGTTGCCAACCACGCTACTCCTAATACCACATCCACCCATCCTAGCTCAAATAGGAAAAAGGTCTCCTTAATCATATAATTTCCCAGTTTTACCTCCACCTCTTGATAGCACCCACTCGCTCTTTTTTATGGTCATCCCCTAACCTCAAGTTATACGTTGGTGTGGACTCAACTTGCAATCCGAAATAGCGAACCAACTCGCCAGAGATAAACTTGTGACTAGCCCCACTATCAATCAACACAATTGTTGTTTTTCCCTTCACTTTTCCTTGTAACTTGGTGGTGTTGGGTTGCGTTAGACCCAAAAAGAAAAAAATGGATAAATCCATTTGTTCACACTCTCTCCCCTCTTCTTCATAATTGTGATATTATATTAGAATTTCACTTCCCCTAAATATAAACCCAACTTCTAACCTCTAATTAATTTAAATTTAGGGTTTAGTGTGTTACATTTGTAATCTCCAAAGTATGTAGATTAAATAATGGTCAACTAGTAACATTAAACAAATGTTTTTGAAAAGAGATTTTTTAGCAAAAATTAATGTAAGTTATAAATATTTATACTTATAACATAGCAAAAGTAAACTACGTATTACATTTTACCGTTTCAAATAACAAAAAAATCCGCAAAAGCAAAAAAAGACAAGAACTGGTTTAGTTGGCGAAGAACCAAATAAGAATGCTCAAAGTCGAGTAAGTTTTGTTTTTAGTAAATGAATCTAAACTACTTTTTTTATAAAGATTTTGTTTTCTTAATTTTTAAAATATTTTGATTATATAACATTTTAAAATAAATAAAGCCTTGTATATGATATGCATCTTATATAAATTGCCATCATTTAATTATTTATAATGATTTTTCGTGCATAAAAGATTTAACATGATCCTTTTATGTTAATTTAAAACTTTACTCAAATTTTATAAGTTTATAAAAATGGTTTTAGACAAAACTAAAAGTTGTTTTAAAATAAAACTTCCATGTTATATATAATAAAATTAAATAATTAAGAAGTTGCCCTTGCACCAGGTTTCCCATATTCAATAATGATACATGGAAACAACTGAAATAAGTAAACAATTATAATCATACCAAACTAATATAAAATAAGGAAACCAACTCACATCCAAGATCTTTCATCAACATAAAGCAACTTAAACACATATTCATGTGCCATGTGTCATTCCCCAACAATTTTCTGCCATTCTATTTATTCTTTTCATTCACATAATCAGAAAATGGGAACTTCACTTTGTTGCAGATTCTGAACATTTTTTTAATCATGGTCAACCTTTTTTTGTTTGTAACAGTTTAAGAATGCCTTTATTAAATAATGACCAAAAAGTTGATGAATTGTTATCTTGAGAAAGTTTTCCAGCATCTACTTCCAAAAAAATATGTTTTATTTTAAGTTTTCAGAGGGAAACAAATAACATTGGAAATTTTTTATTAAATTAAGAGTCTGGAGGTAAAGAATCAGAGAGAATAAAGGAGATAAATAATAACAAATAGACGGTGAAAAAAAATAAGCAACTAACCGAATTTTATTTTAAGAAAGAAAAAGGAGTGAAAAATATTTGGTGAATACAATGCAAATAATAAATTAATACAGATCAAATAGGTAATAAATTAATAAATTCTCTTAAGATTAAATACTTTAATGAGAAAAAACTTTGTTAATTAATTAGTTAAAAACGTAAGCGTTATCTCTGAATTATCTTGAACTATCTTTTATCGTTATGCATATACTTATCTTCTTAATGATATTCTTTGATGAAATTTTCTTTAAATCTTTAATTTTAAATTATTTTATCAATAGTCAGAGAAAAGTCTTATACAACAGTTTAAATAATTTATTATAAGTTCAAAACGTAAGCTGTTTATCAAAATATTTATTTAAGTATAAATCACAATACATTTTATTTAATTAAAAAGTTTTATTATGAATGTTAGTTATGCAGGATAAAATATTCATAGAAACGGATACTCACGAAATGTGAAAAAGTCAACCGAGTGACCTCTTGAGAGTTAATGCTACCTACGGTTGCCGATAAAAATAAAAATGGTGCCTACGGTTACCGAGTTCCAACGCGGAAAACCGAAGAACAAATCCCAGAAAATTATGAGTGGTCACTGAATGAAATATTCGGCATGTTGCCCAATTAATTAGCATATTTCTTAATTAAGAAAGAAAGTTTCAAGACCTTGACTTACGTCTTTTTCAAATTTTCCTCCTAACTTACAATTAAAGCTAATTAATTTTCTCATTCTATGACCGTATGTTTCTCTAAACGGTTGGGGTATCTTTGAGTTCAACTCTTTTTTTTTCTTTACTTTTTTTCTTTTTTCTTGGCAATTTTCTTCTAGATTATGGCTCAAGGTTTGAACCAAGAAAGTAGTCAAAGGAGAAAATTCCCCTATTTTTAAATTTTAATTCCTAGGCATAATGCATGATTGAATTCCAATTGAGTGGACTTTACTGTTGTGTACGACTTATCAACCCATTAGAAGCACTTTGTGATCAGTGCTAGGGAGGGAAGAAATTGTCTTTCTCATTTTTTAGTTCTCCATATATTAACATTATGATACATCTTATTTCCTATCCCCAAAATTTGATTTGCTAACTTTTCTGATCACCATTTGCATCAGCTCGGATTTTTGTAAAAGTCTGATGAAGCAATAGAGAAAAACATGGGATTCTATCTTAATCTCAAATTCAAGGTAAGCCAATGTTCTCTCTCCCGTTCCTGTTATGTTTCTATAGAATCCACGAGAAGCATTTTAATGCAAAACCAACTTGTGGGTATTTACCCTTTTTATATTTTTTGTTTTTCCTTGATTTTGCTGAATGCTGAATCATTGCAAGAATTGGTCATCTACAGCAAGAGCTAATTTATCTGTTGACTTGAGCAGGCGTTTCGGCTGAAACGGTTTCTTCTAGGACATGGAGGCAGAAAAAGAAAGCACAAGGTGGCAAAGAAGCCTTCATGGATGATGCCAATGACATATGGTTATCATGTGGTGGAACATAATATGACCAGAGATGATTCTGATAACTCAGACTTTGATTCAGTTGTGGCACAGAGAGAGGAAATAAATCAAACTGAATTGTGGTATTTTGGAATCTTTGATGCACTAATTGGAGACCGAGTTAGCAAGTACATGCAGTCTCATTTCTTTGGCAAGAAGCTTCAAGAGGTTATCTATCACTTGATTTCTCATACATATGTGCTCTTTACTTTGTTGCACCATGCTTGTGCATTTTTCTGAGTGAAAGTACTTTAACAGAATAGTGCCCATAAAAGGCTTCTGCTATAGAAGTTTATCTAAATATTGGTTTTTTTGTGTTGAAACATTCTCACACAATCCATTTCACTAGAGTTTTGTAAAGGAAAAGTAGCATGGGAAAGAAGAAAAACATGCTATAAATAGCAATAAACTAGGTTCAAGAATGGATTATGAAAAGTTTTCCTTTATTCCGTCACATAATCTTGACTCCTATTGTCAAAGATAGGTCAAGATTGAGTGGCTTTATTCATAAATTCTCTCTTACTTCTGGTCTCTTCTGTATTGTAATGTTTTCTGTTTACATGTCAGACTCATATAAGAAGTAAAAGTAAGGAAGCTCTGAAGAGGGCTTACCTTGGTGTAAGAGCAAAGATAAGAGAGGAACACAAATTAGAGGAGACATGCAGAATGGGTTCAGCATCTGTTATGCTGATCAATGGAGAAAAACTTGTAGTAGCAAACATGGGGGATTACAGAACTGTTGTGTGCAGAGATGGCATAGCTCATCAGATAACTGGCACACACCGACGATTAGAAAAAATACACTGGTCTCGCCGACTCTTTGCAGGTATATTATATATAAGACAAAAGATCTTTATGTCATTATGAAAATGCCTTCTCACTTTAGCAAAGGTGTAAACCAATGCTAAAAGGAGGCATATACATACTCATTTGCTCTTCCAGTGTTTTTAAAAATTTATTTTACTTCTGTCACACAAATGCATGCGTGCTTATGAATCCAACTGAGAACCCAAAATTCCTACTCAAAAGATGTTATGTTAGAATGACATTTAACTGATATATGTTATAGTAGTTTATTTTTTATTATCAGTTGATGGCACATCTTTTTGATTCACACATCTCATAATGTATTCTATAGTATAAATGTGTTCTAACAAAGGACTTGTGCTAGCATGTCAATCAGGAAATGCAGCAGGTGCAAAACTTTCTAGAGGCTCCGATGTTGTCGTTAGAAGTGAAGTGCTTGATTCTGGTACTGAATTTTTGATATTAGCAAGCAATGGCATATGGGAGGTAAGCTTCAATACATACCATCATTACATATTACAGTAGAGACTGAGCTTCACATGAAACCTCAATTTCATAATCTTTACATGTTCCTTCAATTGAATGTGAGATGAGATTGTCTCATTAGAGTAATCAGTATGATTTCTTGTGAATAAGAAAAAGAAAGTAATAGGAAGTGAATCTGCTTATATGTGTAGGTGATGAAAAACCAAGAGGCTGTGAATCTGATCAGTCATATAGAGGATCCACAGGAAGCAGCTGAATGCTTGGCAAAGGAAGCTTTAATTAGGATGACCAAAAGCAACATCTCATGCTTAATCATTCGTTTTGATTGACACCTTACCATGCTGTCCTAATGGCAGATAAAGATGTTTCCTTAAAGAATGCAGCAAAAATATTGTATACCAAAGTCCATACATACAGCATTGACGGTTCGACCACTATTGGTCCTAGCCATCGGACATTTTCATGGTCCAGCTTCATCACTACACATCTCATTTTACTTCACTTTTAGAACAGAAAATAATCTCATGGAATATTTTGAATGGATACAAGATCAAAACGTTTCCTCCCCCACCCCATTGCTTAGGTTTATAGAAGGGATTATATACAATTAAATTAAGATTAACAGAAAAAGAATCCTTTTCTAAATAGTATAAATAGTTGTTGCTTGTATATTTCTAAACGACAACCTTTTGAATGTCTGTAACTAGAATAGGACCAAAGATATCTATGGTAAGCATTCAGTGATTGTGTGAATACATTTGCTGAAGAAGCAGAAGAATTCATGACACCATCACCATGAATACTGAGAAGGAACGCCCTGTAACATGATATCTTCATCTTTGAGACCGCTATATGTGAAAACACACACACACACACTTCATTTAGAACCTTGCAAAGATTTAAATGCAGCCAGCAAGTAACAAGTCTTCTATGAATGAATTCACCTTGAACAATGGGGTCTTCGGCGACCATTTTCTCTAGTGTAAAATTATAGGAGTCTTTTATTTACAGATACATACATAAAAAATGTTTTGAGCCCTCCATAGTAATTAATAATTGGTTTGGTGATATTATAATTACCCTTTTCTAAATCGAATTTTGTTGAAAATAAGTTCCTATGGGAATTTGAACAAGTTAGTCTTTAGGAAATTGTGTTGGTTATGTTTCAAATTTTAAAATATTTAGATTTAGATACAAGAGAAAAATATATGATATTTTTTAGGATCTTATTTTTTTCCTTTGCGAAGTTATCTGGGGTAAATTCCCTATCTAGCACCATTTAGACTTTTATTTCCCTAACTAGCACCCTTTTATTTTTTATTTCCCTATCTAGCACCATTTCAAAAATAAATAAATAAATAATAATTTATTTATTTTTTTGATAATTTTAATTTTGAATGTATTAAAAAATTAATATTTTTAATGTTTAAAATAGTTAGAAATATAATTAATGAATAAAGAAATGAGTTTTTATAAAATAAAATAAAAAAAATTAAAATGTTTAGTTTAAAATTATTTTTTTTTCAGAATGAAGAAAATAAAAAATTAAACCCTACAACAACATAAAAGTTGAATCTATAAACATAAATTACTATTTACTTTTATTATTATTGATGATGCAATCATGTTAATTTCAAGTAAAAAATATATGACATAATTACAAAAAAACCAAAGTCAATTAGTATTAATTAATAGTAGATACACAAGTAATATTGAAGTGTCTATCCTAAATGCAAAATCCTAAAAAAAACTAATGCAAATGTTACACTTAATGCTTAAAAATGAGAAGCAAAAAATGAAAAAAAAA
>Ga0123342_1007460_pt1 | contig 14420 bp, 5 predicted proteins | sample Turbeawhitnodule_FD_89960 | JGI IMG/M metagenome (GOLD analysis project Ga0123342, IMG submission 89960) | Root nodule microbial communities of legume samples collected from Mexico - Turtle bean Mexico white nodule | ecosystem: Host-associated > Plants > Roots > Nodule | place: Mexico: Nepantla...
ATTGTATATATATATATATATATATATATATATATATATATATATAATTATAGGTAAATAAATATTTATTCTGAATTCTTTATGGCTTGGTGATTTTATCTACTTTTTAAGAGATATATTAAATTTTAGCTTAAATTAACATGTGTATATGTTCATGATGGTATCTTAATATGTGGAGGGAGGGAATTAAATTAAGTGGTGGGACCATTCATAAAGTTAAAAATTGTGATTTGAGTAGTTCTTAGGAAAATGAATGAGTACGAATATATATGTGACGAAAAAGTCAAACTAAATAGCCGTGATGTAAAAAATTGTCAATGAAATTTAATTTGTTCAACTATAATCTGTTGACTTATGTTTTTCTTGGATTTAATTTCTGTTGAGGGTTCCTTTTCATTTGTCATGAGTAGGTTATATAATAATTAATAAGTCATTTTGTTAGGAATACAATGTGCTATCATTAAACATTTAGTTTTCTATTTGATGGAAGTAAATGATAAGATATACTAATTATTATATGTTGTTTATTATTTTGATATGATAATATTATCTTATCATTTATTTTACTGTATTATTATAGTATATTTAGTGAGTTAAGTTCAATACAATAAGTTAAGTTCATCAATATTTGTTTCATACCTTGTTGTTGGGATATTAAATGATATGGATACAAAGTTATATAGAAGGATGCTAATATTAATTGTGTTTTTTCTAATTTCTAGTGTTTTCTCTTTATAGTGGTGAATAATCTTTTATTTTTCTTTGTCAGTTATGATTTTAATATTTATTGATTGATTTTTTTTCTTTTTAGCTAGACTTAGAATGAGTGTATTGCTTGCATATATATTCAGACTATTTGTTTTAATTTCAATGGAATAAAAAATAAGAGATATTCATTTTCATATCCTTTGTATTTCTTTAACTCTTTTGTTCATTTTTGTTTTATTTTATAATAAGTTGTTATTGTTTGAACATATTCAACAAAACAAAAGATAATCTCAATTCTTTCTCTCATGTATAGGAGTTTTTATTGCTTGAGGAACAACTAATTATCATGTAAAAGAAGCTGAACTCGTATTCTTAAAACTATTTTAAAGAACATTTCCTATGAATTTAAATTTGGTTGTTAAGATTGGAATGAATGAATTTTGTTAATGTGAATTAAAAACCATGTGTTGCATGGCTTTAGCTTAATCAATGTATTGTAAGCTCATTGATTTGTAGATATAGTTGTGATTTAAATAGCAAAGATAAGTTAAATTTGATGTATAAAACTAGTTAGAATAATGGTTGAATTGAAGTTGGAATTTATTTTATGAATATGTTATTTTTGTTAGTTTTGCAAATATCACTTAAGTGTTAGATTAGTTATTCGAGAAACACTCAAGCTACAACAATAATTAGTTTAGGCATATGACATATCATTCAAACGTTCATTTTGAGTGAGCAAGATGTTGAAGCAATTATATCAAGTCGTATAGTTACTCCATTATACATAATATGACGTAAATTAATTGGTTGAGAATGTTAATGTGATATCGTAAATTATGGTTGATGAATAATGCATGAAGTTAATATGTATTGCATAAAAATGTTGCAATGTTTTTTTAGTAATAATCATAATGATATTATTGAGATAAAGATATATCTTATAACTAATAACCAGGGAGATAGTATGAAGGAGCACTGAAGTTTAAAGTGCATCGGGTACTGTTGATAGGAGTAGTTTCTATAAATATGATGACCTCATATTTATTTATTCCTACTTTTACCAATAAAAGAAAGGAAGGTAGTATTGTTATATTGTATGGCTATTAAATTAGGGAATTTAAATAAATATATCAAACGATAATAGTTAATGGAAACCTTTTGGCATAAGTTAATATGAAGATGTAATAGGATTCAAATATTCATAAAATACATCACATTTATTTATTCTTTCTTTTACCAAATAAAAAAAGAGAGATAGTATTGTTATATTGTATGACTATTAAATTAGGGAATTTAAATAAATATATAAGACGATAATAGTTAATGGAAACCTTTTTACATCAAGTTAATACGAAGATGTGTAAAAAATTATGTTATTAAAAAAAGTTATCTAAAATTTATACTAAATTTTGATAAATTGTCGCTGACTAGATATTATAATATATTATGATTATATTAGTCGTCCAGTCATATGTTTTATGTCTGTGTGGGATGGTGGAAGAGTTGTCTAATCATCTGTTTTCGTCTGTGACTTCGCTTGGTGTGTCTGGTGTCTTTGTTTTAAGTGGCTAGGCGTGTTCTTCGTTATTCATAAAGATCCTTTGACAAATTTTTTACAGTTTAGGTTATGTCAGGATTCAGATTCGGTTAATGACGTTTGGGGTGCAATTTGGGTTGGAGTTGTGAGTGGTATTTGGAATCATAGGAACTGTGTGTCCTTCGATATGGGGGTGGTAGATGCGCTCGAAGTATTCGCCTTAGTACAGGTAAAGGTTTGGTCGTGGATTTACGCAAAGTCTCGTTGTGCTTTCTTCGGGTACTCTAATTGGGTTTTGAACCCAGTGGATTGTATGAGGATGGTAATTTAATGTTTTCCTGTGGTTAGTTTGATTGTTCCTTAGATAATCAGATATGTGTTTCGTGATAGGAATATGGTAAGGTGTTTTGCTTTTTATGTATAAGGGTTGAACACACCTGAAGTGATTCCCATTTATTTATTTTTTATTGTTGATAAAAAAAACTTTAGTTTTTTAATTTGAATTTAGTACTGCTATTCCAAAAAACAATGAATGTTATATAAGTTGTTAATTATATATATATATATATATATATATTACTCTTCTATTTTTATTTATTTATGATTGTCCTATAATCATATTTTAGCACATAAACAAATAATTGTATAGAAAATAACTAAAAAACGTTTGTAGAATTTTTAAAATTTATATTATGTTGAAGTTATATTTATTCTTATTTTAAATTATTTGTTATATGAGACTTTTTATAGTAATATGAAATGTTTTATTTATTTAAAAGCAAAAATGCAGGTGTTACTATTAAAAATAAAAAATAGAAAAAATATATCCAGCGGAAACGAATCTTTTCATTTTTTAAAAATACGGTCAATTTACCACTAATTATATATCTTCGTTATATATTTTTTTTAAATTAAAAAATTGAATAAATCCTTTTAAACTTTTAAAATTGTAAATATATTTTTTTATTTTGATCCTTAAATATATTATTATTAACATCATTTATAGTCTCTGAACAACTAAGGACAAAAAATGGAAAATTATTAACTTTAAAATTATAAAAAAATTAAAATCAAATTATTTTAACGACTAACATGATAATGGGATAGAATTTGAAAGACTCAATTAATTACTTATTTTATTTTTCTTAAATAAAATTTCAGTCTTCCTATTTTTCTAAATATTGAATTTTAGTAATTTCATAAACTATAATATCTTTGATAAAAAAATATTTTTAGTATAGTTTTAAAAAAAAATAATGTTTTATCTTTGATAAATTTCGCTTAGTTTATTTATTTTATCTTATTCATTTAAAATACTAAAATGACTTAATTAATGAAATTTTTTTAAAACATATTTTCAACGTTGACTATTAAACTAAAAGCATAGATTTTGAAAATAAAAATAAAAATTTTATTTTAAAATAAAAACTTAAATTAGGGATTGTAAACATTGAACAAAACTAGATTTGTGCCTTTATTATTTTCTTATAAATATCTTACATCATGAAGTAAGGCAAATTTTCTTCAAGTCTTAAGGAGGCATGATTATAGCCCTATTGAACACCGAAATTACTAGCATGAGTATGATAACATAGCTGGACCAACTTCTCGACTTTTGAAAAAAAATAATGAAAATTAATTTATAGATAAATTAGAAATAAGAAAATAGATTTTTTTTTTTAAATCTCTTAAGAATTAATTTATATATAAAATAATTTTAATATGTTTTCCACCATATCTCATTTTCAACGTTGCATTAACACCACATATATACTATAGCCTTCCATTCGAAATCATATTATAGTACATATACATGTTTTAATTTACACAATGGACTCCCACACAATGAACACTTCCAACATTCCTTTTATCATCTACAAAACCATCAATACAATAATTTGAAGGCGATTAGTTTCTGTTGAAATAAATTTCAAAAAGTTATAATATAATAAAAAAAGGTAATGACAAATTATTAGTTTTCTTTACTAGACTAAAATTAGGGTTTACTTAATAAAAAATTATTAAATAAAAACTAATTTTAGAAACAGAAAATAATTAGTCACTACATTGACTAAATTAGAGACTAAAAAAATTATTAGTATTTAAAATAATTTATATTATAAAATTTATAAACTAATTTTTAAATTGGTATATAATTAACTACCAAAGTTTTAGCTATCAATTCATTTAGATTCTAGAGTTGGTAGCTAAAACTTTAATAGCTAATTAGATATCAAATTAGAAATTAATTTAAAAATTATTTTAAATATCACTAATTTTTTAATTTTTAAAATAATATCTAATTTAATCAATATAATGACTATTTTTTTATTTTTAAAATTAATTTTTATTTAATAATTTTATTGTGGTATTCTCGTAAAACTTTTATTAAATAGAATGGTAGCTCAATATGCAAGCTACGGTGGTTACTTAATCAATACAAACTACAAAGTTAAAAATTGGAGTTGTAGAGAAGGATAAGAAATAAAGAAAGAGAGAAAGCAAAAACTTTATAGCCTTTGATCACTTTCTCTATTCCCATGGGCAAAGATAGCCTTTCCCTTTACCATCACATTCACACCTCTCTCTCTCACACACACAACATTGCTTGTGATTACCATCTCGAATCTCTTCTTTTTTTTTTCTTTAATTTTTCCTACACCCTCCATCAAACAAAAATAAGCACGATTAAAAAGTACAATAGCTAAACTTAACACACTTTGCATACATTTGGCTTTTGTATCCTAAAAGAAGTTATTACCATTTGCAAAGACTACTAATTTTTTTATTTTTGTGTACATCAAGCTTTCCCAATTCACACCTACAACCATTTGAAGCTAAATTCAATCAAGTATGATAATATATGTTTGGTATCAATTCTTCAAAATATGTATTAGTATTTAACTCTAGGTTTAGATATCTTTGGAAAAAAATATATATTTCATCAACACCAAATTATTTACTCTCTAAGAAGAGGGGAAAAAAACTTATGTAATGGATACATTAAACAAAATTATTTCATCAATTTTAAAACTATAATTATTTTAGAAATTTGATGTTGTTTTACAAGTTCATGCAGTTGTGTCAGACAAAAAAAAAAATTGTGCATCTATCCTACCTTGCTTAAAAATTATCTAATTCCTATGATTCTAAATTATCCATACATCCCTGTCCACACTCTTTTCCATACTCTATTTTGTTTTCCAATAAAATCCATTAAATGAAATTGTTGAAACATATTTTCATGATGAACAGATTGCATTCTAACACAAGTATCACACATTATCCAAATGCTATGTGACAACTTGCAACCTATAAACAAATGTGTTGCTATTTCATGTTCAAGCTAGCACAAATCACATAAAGAGTTAGTTAGCATTATCTCCTATAAGTGAGGTTGACCTTGGTTGGTACTCTATCCTTAAGTACTCTCCAAACTACATGTTGGGTTGTTGGGGAGACACTTAAATTCCATAAATATGTATGCTAGTTTCCCCTATTCTATTCCTCCCTTTCCAAGTCGAAATGTAGGTAACTATAAGCAGACATAACAATATATTATAGGTGGTTTTCTCCCCCAACACCCACAGGTCGTCTTGTTCCTTATTTAGAGTTATAGCTCGCAACAATTGCATTAGTTCAGTTTCTTGCAAAGCTTCCCAGGCAAATATGTTTAGTCTCCAAATTAAATTTCACTCCCATATTTGTCCATTCAATCCCACCATCTCTCTAGTTGTTCTCTACTTACCCTCATATATTCCATATATTCTAAGAAATATATTTTTCAGTGGTACCTGTTACCCTCATACATCCTCCCAAAATTTCACTTTATTTCCTCTACTTAAGTTCCATTTTACTCTCTTGATGTTCTCCACACACATTCTTGATGTTCTCCACACACATTCCTCAAGTCTCTACCAAATTGACTCCTCTTTTACCCTTCTGACATCCAATGTGCTCCATGAGCCATACTTAGACTGCAAAACCTCTTTCCATAGGTCTTGACAATCCATTCCTAACTCCACTTTCATTTAGCTAAAAGAGAGATAATAAATTTAATTATATCCCTAATTCCTAGACCTCCTTACTCCTTTGGTCTAACTAGGTCGTCCCATTTAATCCAAGTTATTTTTTATTCATTGGAACCCCACCCATAATAATGTCTTTTGTATTTTTTTATCACTTTTTTAATATATTAACAGCATTGTGGAAAAAAACATCTACTTAACCCGTTCATTTTAATAATATAATAATATATATTAATACTTTAAGTAAAAAATAAAAATATTATTAAAATATTAATATATTTAGTTATCAAATGTTTTTTTTTCTCTATTAAGAGGTGTCTTTTATGCTCACTTTCTCATGAACTATCATGTTTCCTTTAAAGTTTGGGAGTTTCAACGAGAGCCCTCAAACATGTGCATAACATTTCTCTTCAACGAAAACAACACACTTGCATCCAATGACATCATTTGATAAATACTGAGCAGATCATCATTTATCTTGTCATTTACATCATCTAACCCTAAAAACTAAAAATAACATTTCACAAAAATAAATAACAAACTAATTTTTTTAATTTGAGGACGAAAAGAAATATTATCCCAACTTAAAGGATTAAAAGCATTAATCCAAAAATATTTTTTATATAAGTTTGCAAAGCAATCGCTAAGCTTTGGATTAAAAACAATTATAAAAAATTTAGTTGTGCTTAATTTTTTTCATGTAAAGTAATGAATGATATAATAAAAACTTATTTATTGGTGTTGGAAAATATTTGAAAACACTTAAATAAATTTCAAACCATTATTGAACAAGGTTTTTTTTAATAAAAGAAATGGAAAGGTATCACTATACAAACTAAAACCTAGCTAGTTGTTAAGCATCACTTATTACTAAAAATGGAATTCTTGTCACTAAGAAAACAAAATAAAGTGTGCATAATTTATCTAAATATTATTTTCTAACTTTGATCCAACCACCATCATTAAACATTGTTGGTTCAGTTTATTCCAAGATAGTATCTTTATCTAATTTCATCTCAATGTAATGGAACTTGAAAGAATATGACAACAAATCCAAGTATACAAAATCTTGGATTCAATATTCTAGATTTTTTGTATCAAAGAATAAAAGTGAAAAGGGTGAGAGAAATGCCTTTAAGAAAGCTCTCAAGTTGCTTATGAAGATGACTAGGACAAAGCAAGCTAGAAGGGGAGTTTGAACAAGAAAAGCATCAATGTGCCCTTCATTTTTTCCAATGTAAATAGGTTTTCTAATGTAAAGAGTTTGAACATTAAAAGCATCGAAATGCCCCTCATCACTATGCTTAGTCTTTAAACATTGATGGAATCGTGTTGAAGATGGCCAACAAGATCAATTCTAAATATTGCTAAATTGCTTATATACTTTTAACACATTGTTTATGTCACCATAGACCATCACCACTTTCACAAACTTCTTTTTTTATGTGTAGAACTAACCAAGAAAATACATAAATATTAACAAACTCATAATTTACTATGGGCATGTTTAAAAAAATTGTAAAAAATTCTACACGGGTAAAAAAATAAATTAGTTTTTTTCTGAATTAAAATTAGTTTATATATATATATATACATATATTAAAAAATAAATTTTAAGGAAGATAATAGGAAATCATTTCTACAGATTATTTCAGCTACATTTAGTTTTATAGAAAAATCGGTGTCCTTTCTTTTCAGTCTAAAAATGATTATGTAGAGATTTTTTTTTAAAAAGAAATATGATGTATATATGTGCATATATAATATCAATTATAAATTTTACGAGCAACAGATGTATTTTTACTTTTTATTTTTCCGATTTCGTGATTTTTGTTCCAACATTTTTTGCTATTTATTTTGCCTTTATTTTTAAAATTTCACAAATGTTACAATATGTCAATTGAATGCTTATTATCGTGAGTTACTAACTTCTTCATATATCTTGTTTATATAAACATTACATTTAGATTTGTTTGGTGTTAGGTTTAGTTTGTAAAGACATTTTTCATTTGTTTTTTTTAAGGGTTGTAACATCTCGTTTCAATTAATTTTTTTAATTCTTTGTTGAAAAGAAAAGAAATTATATTTAGGTTTATTTTTTTAATAAATACACTAAAAAGAAATTAGTATTATCTACGGATTTTTACCTACAAATCTGAGTTCTTAAGTAAATTTAGCATTACCTACGAATATTACCTACGAACAACATTACATACGGACATTACCCCAGATTTTGAATCTGTAGGTAAATTCAGCATTACCTATCAACTATTACCCACGGGTCTTATTACCTATCAACTTTTATCTATGGATCTTTATTACCTACTATTATCCACGAATTAATAATATTAATAATATTTAATAATATTAATAATATTAATAATAATAATGATATTAAATATATGAATAATGTTATTAATTTTTATTTTATTAATTATATTAATATTAATAATCATACTCATAAGTATAATAATCATAACATGACAACAAAACTTGACTAGTATAATGGTTAAAGCTTCTATGGACATTCTTCAATAGACTTGCCTTCAAGTCCTTCAACAACAATTTGTTCAAACAACATGTTCCCTTAACATAACATTGTATGTTTAAGACCTATAGACGATCGGTTAATATATTAGATAATCTATAACTATTCTTGTCTATAAACTTTTTAATATTAAATATATTTTAGAATGTCTTTTTTATTATTTTTTTAACATGAAATAATAAACATAGGATAATAATTTTGATCAAGGATCCACCACAAAAATGTGGAATGAATCAAAATTAAAGTTTTAATACTAATTTGTTGAGTATCACTTGATCAAGAAGCTCATGAATATATAACATTAAAACATGTCAACAAAGATAATCAATTGGGTACATATTAATACAAAAAGAAAGACAAAAATATAAGAAAAAATATAATTATTTATTATATTCTTGATGAAAAATTACAAGAACATTGAAATAAAATAGTTGCATAACACACTCTCAAACAAGAAAGAACAAATTAAAGGGATAACTAATTATTTTCTAAAAACACACATCAACATCAACTTGCTAGTTAGTTAAACTCATACATATATAAAGTAGTAACATCGTGTACCTAACTCATAATAAAATAATAAAAAATATAACTAACTAATTGCAACATGTGACTTCAGCTAGAGATAGACATAGACGCTTCAAAAACCGTATATCATCATGGGACGATACACCCAAAAGCATCAACCAAAGGTTAAGACTAGACGCTGCATCAAAGAAAGAAGAAATAAAGCAAAACTCATAATACGTACCTTAATCAAAAAATAGAGATTTTAAAAAATAGAAAATAAAATTATTTGTGTGCATATATATACTGAAAACTTATAAACTAAGAATTTATTGGTGGTGATTGCAATTTTTTTTCTTTTTCAAGAATATTGTATTTTTTAAAAAAAATAAAGTTGAAGCAGTTTTAACTCAATTTTAAAGCACTGTTTTTCACATTATCTTAAAAATGATTTATAAATTAATTCCATTATAATTAATAATATTATTCGCTATTTTTTTTGTCAAATAGCAAGTTAGCATCACTACATCATGTTAAAAGCATAAAAATAAAATCGAAACAAATATGAAGAATAGGCATACTCAATCAATAAATTACAAAAACCTATATTTTAAAAAATCAAATATATTTCTGAAAAAACCTATCATAATAATATAAAAAAAAATCAAATCTGATATTAATGCTTAAATTAGCTAAAATATCAACGCCTTTGTTTCTTTCTTTAAAAATATAAAAAAAATATTAATATTTTGGACACAGTCACCGCATGTAAACATATCTTTAAATTAGCTTTAACATGAAAAAGAATTTTTAAACTATTTTATTTTAAAGCCAAAAATTAAAAAAAAAATCCTAAGCTAAAATATAATATTTTAAAGGCGAATTCCAATTATAGGTTCTAATTAATAATTTTTAAACTTAGAATTTTTTCATCCCAAACGTGTCCTAACTTATTGGCTTTTAGCTTTCAATTCAGAAATAGCTAATAACTAGCTTTCAGATATTTTCACTAATCATAGCCTTTTGCTTTTTGAAAATTAATAGTAATATATATTAAGAAGTTTTGATAACACTTTTTGTAGGCTTTTGATGTTTCCATTCTGAAGAGGACAAGGTTGGGAAGAGGTGTTTAACCATGTCGTTACAAAAATGTCTTAACATGTTGAAAAAAAAAGCCCTTATCCTATCCTACTCATGCATAAAGCTGAATTAGGAGTCAATGGGGGCATTGGCATGAGGGCTAGGAAACTCATGTAGAATTGTTTGAAAGCTAGGGGAAAATGTTTGGGTCACTCATGCATGTGGTTCCCCATCTTTGAAACCCTCTCAAATGACAAATTTAGTGAAATCAATTATTGTGCGTGTGGATGTGATCCATAATACGCCAATGCACATTCAATGCCCTTCATCATACCAACCAATTCTAGTCACGTGATTATTTTCCATAAGGTCACAACCCTTGTTGCATCCACTAATCAAGTTGAGCATTATATATTTACATCTAACTTATTGGATACACTAAGAATAATTTTTTTTTTAAAAGGAGTGATTCATCATATCACATGTCAAAGTTTGGTAGGATCAATTCGTGAGTTTCTCGTTCTCTGAATAGTATCTTACCCTTAGTATGTATGTATTCAGTTTAATGTTGGTATATTATTTTATTTTACAGTTATTAGTATTGGGAAAAGAAGTAGAGGATTAGTCTATGAGTTTTAGATATGAAGGTGGAAATAAACTTTTATCTTTTATTATCTATATGAGTGTTGAATCACTCCTTAAGTGGGCCGATAAAAAAAACATCAAACTTCTTTTAAGAAAACATAATATTACAAAGTGGATTTTAAGCCTAACTCAACCCCATAAAATTAGCTTATGAGGTGAGGTTTGCACCCACTTATATACAATGAAATGTTCTAATCTCTAGTCGATGTAGGATCTCCAACACAGCCCTCACACCGAGAGTGACAGCTCGTGCATGGGATAACATATTATGAATGATCTGATAATGACCCGATAGTGGATGACCTGATAAACCTAATAACAAACATTCGTTAGGATAGACTCAAAAATGACTCTGATACCATATTACGAAATGAACATTAAGCCTAACTCAACCCCTGATCCAGTTTTATGGGATTGAGTTAGGCTTAAAATCCACTTCATAATACATAAAATTGTAAAATAAGTGACATTGGAAAGACAGTTTTGTTTAATATACTCTGGAGAATGAATGTATTACTGTTCGCACAATATTTTATATGGAAAGTCATGTTAAACAAAGTGGCAATAACGAAAAACTTAACACATATAAGAGTACATGCATGAATGGAGTATAAAAACCAAAAGTCAAATTTTTATTTTCGTATTCGTAATTATGCCAAATCAATGTAACCATAATCTATCAGGAAATGAATATAAACTGAAAGAATATATATAAGCTTTACTTGTTAAGGATAGAATATGTTTGGGTTCAAATTGGTTTGGCGATGATCCTGAAACTAGAAAAGATAGATAAATACTCTGTTAGCAATACAGGGAGATTTAACCATACTAAAATGTTAATAGTCCAAAGTTGCTTTCTTGCATGTATATGTCCAAGTGAAAATAATATACAAGCATTAAGGGGAGAGGGGAGAGTAAGATGTGAGCTGCAATCCGGTTTGGAGGGAACATCATAAGACGATATATAATAGAGCAATGCTGAAACAATAATATATGCTGTACAAAATGTCGCACAACAACTTCAATTTTTCAAGACAATAAAATTTATTTATATTAGTGAAAAAATTGTCATTTACATATAGTTTTTTGCATCAAACTTCTCTGGTCACAACGTAAAAAACTGCAGTATGTCTTTTTGGTTGGAAAGTTTGAGTTGAGAATGTTCATAACTTTGCCTCTTTAGCCAATTTGTTGGTTTTTCAAACTGTTTGTGGGTTAGGTGATTCTCTCCTTGTGAAGGTTTTGGGCTATAAAGCGTTTTGAAATCACATTTTCAATCTCTAGTTTAGTTTGGTAATAGGGTCGGAGAATACCTAATACTTTTATTTATATTATACTTTATAGTTGATAAAAAAAATGACATAACTTTCCACTTGTTTTTTAAATTGATAAAGTAATTATTTTTGGGAAATATTAATCATGATAATGCATAAATGTATCTCTTGAATTATTATTGATTACTTGATATTAAAAACATGTTATATTATTTAGATGTATAAATTTAAAATTTTAAATATTGAAATTAATTATTAAAATTAATTTATCAGTATTAATGAATGTTTATTATATTTTTAAAATTAAAAGGGAAAAAAAGATAGAGACTAATTAATTATTTTAGTCCCTATTTAAATTGATAAATCATTAGTTTGTTTATAATTTTAAATAATAAAGTATAGGTAATTTATTTTAAGAAAATTATATGAAAAATTTAAATTGGTCATAGAAATAAGTTGTATTGCAATATGTTTAGGTGATATTATAGTATAGTTTCATATGATATATCATTATCCCTTAAAAATAATATTATATTTATGATTTGTTAATCAACATGTGTATATTTTTAGAAAAATATCTTATTTAAATTTGTATATTTATGAGTTAAATTTTTTAAAATATATTTAGAGATGTAATTTACTGAAATGTTATTTCTAACAATAAAGTGGGTGCATTAAATACACATACATGTAAAGAGAATTTTTAACATAGAAGTATTGTTTTCTTCGCACTAAAGAAAACTTAGTTAGAAAAGGAAAAACTTGTTACAAGGATAAATTTTTACATTTTTCATTACATTGCAAATGGAAGTGTATTTCAATTAACATGTGTCTTTACTTTAATTAGAGTTGTGGCTGCTATAAACATTTTAAGCGGAAGGAGCATAACAATGTCACTACAATTCATCTAGTTTAAGGTTAGATATTTTTTAATACATATAATAAATCGTTCGGATGTGGCTACTACATGGTATATTAGACAAGAGTCATTATTTAAGCGTGTATTATTGACTTCTCAAGAGAGGTAACATATTTAAATATAAGATTATTTCTATTTTACTTTTTTAATCATGACATAATCACATGGATGAAATATTTCAAGTCTTTAACAATCAATCTTCATTGTCTAGGATGATATCCAAGAGTTAAGAGAACAATCAACTATTTTCCTTCTCCTGTGTAAATAGTATACCTTTTTTTTCATAAAATTTCTATATTATAAAATTATTGTTATTAAAATTTCTGTATTACAAATTGTAGTAAAAAAATTACATAGGACAATAAATTATCTAACATAAATCTTACTCTTTTAAACTTATTTTTTATTATAACTTTATTTATGATATGATTTAAAGAAAAAATGAAAGTTTTTACATCGAAGTCCGACAATCACATCCACGTCAGACTAATAACAAACATAAAAAAACATATTATGAGATTAATTTTTTTCAAATATATAATGTTCCGACCTCAAGTCCAAGAGATTGCATTGCTAGGGTCAATCACCACATTCAAGGTATTGTCCGCTTTAGATGTCGGTGCTCCATCACGGTTTTGTTCTTAAAAGACACTTCGATGGATTGAGGGAGGAGAGAGTATATAAACTGCTCTTGACCTCAATTCCTGAGCGATGTGAGACTATATTGGCATACGGGAACAAGCCCCTCAGTCAAGGTCTAAGGGAAGTGAATTCCCCCTAGTTGAGGGGCTAAGGAGCCTCTTCGGCCCCACGATGGACTCCAATTGTACCTGTATGGATGATGGGGCCTAGGTAATGTTTATCCACTGATACACAATTCGTTGTCGTGCTGGTAGTATCCTGATCCTTCAAAGCTTTCCCTCTCACTATGAGTGTGCTCCGCCGGTTAGGGGTACCTGCGATTGCACTCCAACGCTCAAGTCAGTGCTAATGTTTTGATATGTTCTCTTATGATCCTTTTCCTCCCTTACGATATATATATATATATATATATATATATATATATATATATATATATATATATATATATATTTTATATATTAAATATTATTTTAAAAAACCCACCAATATGTCTATATTTCTATATATATCAAGAATATACCCCCTATGC
>Ga0123342_1007462_pt1 | contig 14418 bp, 9 predicted proteins | sample Turbeawhitnodule_FD_89960 | JGI IMG/M metagenome (GOLD analysis project Ga0123342, IMG submission 89960) | Root nodule microbial communities of legume samples collected from Mexico - Turtle bean Mexico white nodule | ecosystem: Host-associated > Plants > Roots > Nodule | place: Mexico: Nepantla...
GTTGGAGTCCTTGGAGAGGAACACGCCACTTGAAGGATGCAAAGCTTCAAGATGAGTGTAGATGCCGCCACTTGAGGTTCCAAGATTGCTCTCAAGATAAGACTAGAATAAGAGAAGACACAATTCTCTCAATCACTCACTAATTTGGGAGAATTTCTGTACTCAAAATATCAAATTTGTATTAGAAAGACTCAAGCCCTCCTTTTATAGGAGAAGGACCGATCATGAGTGTACAAGAAGCTTACAAAGGAAGCTATCCAAGGTTACCTTGCAACTCTTCCACTTCTAGCGCCTAAAGTGGAGAATAGAAGGATACCTTCTAGATTTTTCTAAAGCTAATATCTAAAGATGCTTTACACAAGAGGTATCTTTAGGTTTGCCTCTTAGCACCTACCTAAACACTATTTTATATTATTTACAAATTTATTCAAAAGAAACTATAAAGAGATATATTAATTGAAGCTCATTCTTGAAAGCTTGTAGTCTTCTTTTGGCTTTAGGCTTGGTCCTCTCTTTATTTTAATTCTTCTTTAATTTTTAAGAAGACTAGAAGAAAGAACTTCAAATGTTTGGGTGAATGACCTCTTCCTCCATTAGTAAATCCTCTCTTATTTGATCTCTATCAATTTGTGAAGAGAGTAAAACTTTTATAGGAACTAAATATGTTTTGAAACCAAAAGCCATATTTAACTTGTTTTAGAAATGATATTACTTAGACCTGTTTTTTAGTTCCTCTTCATTTATTGAAGCAACGCCAAATTATCATGAAGACTTTAGAACGCGATCACTCTCCAAACAGTAAGTAAAATTAGGTGATACCAAGATGTAAACAGCAGCAACTACCATCAGAAAATGGGAAGAAAACATTAGTATTGTTCTTGAAATCAATTGGCACACCAATTTGACAGAAATTCTCAAATATTTCATGTAGTTTATTACTTGAGCTTTATCCTTGTTCATACTTCATTGAGTCTAATGTCATTTTACTAAGATCTGAAGAAAAGTTCTTCTTGTTATTCATCCTCTGTAGTGCTTGAGAAATCAAACTATCCTTTGTCATTCTTAATCCTGCATATTTATACTAAAAATCACACGTTAATGTATTTGTAGGAAAGTCAGAATGTAACCACTTTTTCAATAAGCTCCTTAAAATTAAACAGTGTTAAGTAGTCATTTAGTGTTAGTTTTTTTGCTGCTTAATTGCTTGATTTACTTATCAAAAGATAGCAATGGCCCATACAGTGACAGTGACAACCTTGCAGTGACCAATGCAATTTAATATTCTACTTCTCAAAATATGGATTTTTCAGTTTGAAACCACATGTTTCTTTTTTATGAGTCAATACACTTGAATCTTCCACTATATTGCTGGTGTCATATAGGATCACTATAGTTGATGTAATATCGTTTGGCACCTATTGTTGATTTCAGGATATTCCAAACCTAAAATCATTTGGACAATAAGAAAAACAAATCTTTTATTCTATAAGTTCGATTTGATTTGATGTTTTAAAACTCCCATATGGATGATGACTATGTCCTTCTTTTAGAAGACTGGGAAACTTTTCAAGGAACAAGTCTTCAGCTGAACACTTTCGATGGGCACTTTGTCATCTGGATAAGGACACTCAATTTTCTCTTTCTTCTCTGGCAGCAATTCACAAGGCTTAGGATAGACATTGCTTGTCACCCCCTCAATATCAGTGCAATTCCATTGCAATTTCTTATCACCACTATGGATAGTCACATTAGAAATACAGATTCCTGTAAAAGGATCATTAGCAATTCCATCAAGTCTTGCAGAATATGTTACATTATCTGCAAATACATCTCTATAGTTTATTCCAGTAATGTTAGGAAGTGCTTTGGGATCAAAGCCAGGGTCAGGGTGTGATCCATAAGAACCTGTCATCCAAAACACATACTTCATTGTGTTTAAGTTCATTCCTTTCACAAATATGTCTCTCACATATGCACCTCTACCAACTGCCGTTTTTATTCTAACTGCTGATTCAGTGTTGATAGCTGTAAGGTCTTCTGCTCTAACATCTTGGATTCCACCAGACATTTCACTGCCTAAAGCAATCATAGCACTATCAGGGGATACACATTCAAGCCTTCTAATTATTATGTGTTTGCTTGGCATTCCAAATTTGATTCCATACTCATCCCAACCACTTTTTATTGCTATACAATCATCACCGGATACAATATAGCAATCTTCAATCCTAGTGTTGCTACAAGAATCTGAAAAGATGAGTACAAAACTAGAGAATGGTTAAATTTTGCACCAATATTGTTTAGTAGTAATTGAAAAGTTCTATGATTGAATCGCAGCATAACAAACTTTTACATTATCAGATATGTTCCAATTAAATGTTATTGTTTATTATCAGAAAAGTGAAGAGTGTATCGTTTATTTTCTCTTAAACTGTTTTCTTTTTCTTTTTCTCTGATCATCTTCTGTTTATAGTTATAATACTAATAATATAAATCACCTGGATTTATTCCATCTGTGTTAGGAGAGTCAACAGGAGCAAGAATGGTCAGTCCTTGAATTATGATGTCACTGTAGAGACATGGATGATAAGAACAACAGAAAATATTGAGCATTGAGATCAAAGCATCAATACAAAATAAATGATTGTCAAACCTGCTGTAAATTGGATGGACAAACCAAGATGGAGAATTGACCAAAGTGAGATTTGATATTTGGATGTGATTAGAGAACATAATCTCAATCAAGTAAGGCCTGGTGAGTTTCAATTCATCTTTGTGAAACTTGTCCCACCAATAAGATCCTTGTCCATCAATTGTCCCATTGTAACCTTATGTACAAAAAAAAGTGACATGAAAAATTATTTAACAACCTCTAATAGTTGTTTAGTAATGGGGCTAGTGGTTACCAGTGATTACTACATCAGTGAGGTTAGTTCCAAAAATGAGACTACTAAATCTTCCATCAGGAGCATCTCTTCCTCTGCCATAGGATGGTAGAACAGAAAGTATGGGCCACTCTGATTCATCCTGTCAATATGGGTCCATGGTCAATAAACATCAAAAAAAAGAAAAAGAAAAGAGAAAGCTGTAGATTATGATGTCAAATGTAGCTTAACTAACGAGTCAATAATTCATAGTTAGAAGAAAAGGTGAAAAAGTAAGTGAAATGATATTAGGCAACCAAATTCCAATGATGTACTGTAACAAATAACAATCGCTACCAGAGAGAAAAAGTAAGAACTGCGACATATCTTTGATCAATGTATTTTTTACACTATAAAATAGGGTGTACATGTGCTTGAAGAAAAGAGATCATATTATATATTTATTAGTTATACAAAAATACAATTCTCAATATATATAACATGAACATGAAACCATTGAATATTCTGATAATTAAAAAAGGAAAGGGTAGAATGAATAAAATACCTGAGATGCAAGGATGGTAGCTTCATTTTGGAGAAAAAGGGTGAAATGGCTTGTGAGATTGAAGCTTCCTGTTAGCCATTTTCCTGGTGGCACAAGAAGTATAGCTCCACCATCAGATGCATAATGACTGAGGTTGCTAATTGCGTATTGAAAGGCCTTGGTGTTAGATGTTTTTCCATCACCAACGCCCCCAAAATCAGTCAAAACTGCAGTGTGTTTTCTGCAGCTGATAGCAGGGTACTCAAGAAAATCCAATCCATTGGCTACTTTGCATTCAACAACCCTCACTCCTTGTAATCCCAGCAACAAAACTGTGAAGATCACCCCAACAACCTGCAGAAGAAAACCAGATAACTCAAACACCAGTTTACTGATCCTTAAGTCATTATTTTGAGGTGTCAAATTGAGGTCCACGACTTCAATTGAGACCACACTAACGTATTTTTGGAGGTTTCCATAACTACTATCAATTCATGACAGGAACCGCTATTTAAAACCTGGGAAAGTAATCTGTACATACAAAAGAATAAAGCAAAGGAAGAAGAGGGGTCCATGAACATGCAAACACAGGAACCAAAATGATCAAAACACTGAAAAACACTAAAAAAATTCAGAACAAAACATTGTTTGCATATCAGAAAAGCTAATGCACACACAACTAAAATAACAATTACATAGGAGTCACTGAATTTTGAACACGGCTTCATAGTTTGACTGTGACTATGAGATTTGTTTCGGTTTAATATCTTTGGTGGCACAGAAAACAAAGAAGCCATATATAAAGAAAATTATCAGTATTACTAGTCCATAATATTTAGTGGTGAAAGAATGTAGGTGATAATGATGTATCTGAGGAGAGATTATCGGAGAATCTCAGGATCATGGTGACATTCAATGCTATATTATAGCATATTAGAAGAGTAGTTACGTGTTAGGAAACCACAGTATGGTTACATGTGATGGCAGTTACAGGAAAAGATGTCAACGTGTAGGAGAATGTACCATGATGTCTTGCCATTTCTAAAAAGCTTTTTTTCCTTTCTGGGAAGATCTTGAACAGTTATTATGCAACTATCATGATTGTTAGGAATCACAATGTAGAAACTTTGCTCCATCTTTAACGAAAAATTCTTTCAAAAAGTTGTTGCTCACCGCACGACTCTAATAAGAACGTAACACATGATATGATATGGCATAATTATGATTTGTAAGTTACATTATTCAAAAAGGTTAAACTGTATGTGTCGATCAATAACATTTTTCTGTGTATAATTCCAAAAAAGGTTGCATGTCAGCTATAATACTATGTGTTTGGATATTTTGTTTTATGGTGTGCTACTAGTTTGTGTTTGTTGATTCTAAAAAATTATTATGATTTTTGTTCAAAGTAGAAAACATACTACTTGGATATTAGACTTCAAAGCTAACTCACACTACACACAATTATCTTATAAAAATCAATTTTAAAGATTCAAAATAATTAATTATTTATTTAATTAAGTTTAAAGATTAAAAATAATTAATTGTTATATTGATTAAAAGAGATATTTTGACCAAAAATTATTAGTATTTAAATTAGTATCTATTATTAATAAATAATTTTTAAATTAATATCTAATTAACTATCAATTTTAGAATTTAAATAATTGGTAACTAAAATCTTGGTAGCTAATTCGATACTAATTTAAAAATTATTTATTAATAATAAAAATTAATTTAAATACTAATAACTTTTTCTAATCTCTAAAATAATATTTAATTTAGTTAATATAATAATTAAATTTTTTTCTAAAATTAATTTTTATTCAATAATAATTTTATAGTAGTGTCGATTGTCTACTGAGATTATGTAACATGCAACCAAATGTTTACCAAAAACATATCTAACAAAAGAAGTATTCCACCTTGTGCCAGTTATTATATGGATAGTACATAAAATATACTACCCCTTGACTCTTTAAGGAAGGATTTTGAAAAGAAAATGGTCATTAATATAAGGTATTTTATAAGTAATGAGAAGAGAATATGAGAAATAGTAATTAACAATTATTCTCTTTCCCTCATTAGACTCAAAAGATTAGTAAAAAATAAAAAGATTAATTAATTATTTCTCTTGATTTGTATGATTTTGTCCAAGATGTCTCGTGTCAAAGATGGGAATGAGAATTGTTATTCGACGTATATAAGCCTTTAGTAAAAATTTAAAGAAAAAGGATATACTACTTGTTTTTATATTTTATATTATTTTATCGTATTTTCAATATTTGGATCTTAAAAGAACATATAAACTGAACGCATATTTCATAAAAATAATTATTTTTTAATTGATATTTATTTTATACTTTAAATTCAGGTCAAGTTTTGCTTTTTATTTACAAATTTAAAAGTGACTTTTTTACTTCCTAATTCGAAAATAATCCACTTTTATCGGTTAGATACTTAAAATGATCACAATGTGTATATGGGATATTTTATTTTTATATTATAAGAACTAAAAATTTAATTTCTAATTTGGTAAACAAAAATATTTGAACCTTTTTTTTTATTTTGTTTGAGTCTTGATCCTTCTAGTTACATTATTTTGCGAAAATGCACCCACCTTTCTTTAGGTCACAACCCTATGTTCTTTAAAAACCACTTCACTCTCTTGTATTCATCTAGCCAATGTCAAGAAGGAAAAAACTTACATTAACTCCATTTAGCCAATTTGATGAAAGGAGGAAAAATCACAACCCACTTTGATTTTGTAATTTACCCAATATCTCTAACAAATGTAATATCATTGCATTCCACTTTTGTATGAAATAATTAATCAAAGAGCTCTCATAATGAATTCAGTTCTTGATAAAAGTTTTTCATGTGTGAGAAAATTGAGGTTTTCTAAGGAACTATGAACTTGGATGATCACAAACTACAATCAATCTTAAATCAAGGACACCCTTTGAAGAGGTATAGATCTTAAAGTGGGAAGGTGAATTAGATGACATGTCTTTAAGGTTGTACCTAGTATATAGCAGTCACGGTTTAGGATTTGTTGATACAAATTTCATATGAATAATAGGATCAAAACTGATATCCCTCGTATGCAGATGTCATTAAAGCATTTCATCTCACTTAATGACCATGCAAATTTTATCATAATAAATAGGTAGGGAAAACTATAACAAATATTTTAATTTCAATAAAATCAAACATGATCAATCAACCATGAACATTAATCTTAAATATTTATCATATAACAAGCATAACAATCACAAAAGGTTGGTATTCATGATTCACTATAAAAATAAGGATAATAAGTTATCATAATATAGCATCAGTCAACTATAAAACACTACTATATTGATATACAAAAGTGAGAAAAATAAATGTAAAATTTAGAACTAACTTAAAAAACACTAGATCAATTCTATAACTTTTATTAAATATTAATTATTCAATTATATCGGTTAGATTAACATTAGTAATATCTCTTTTTATAGGTGGATTCAAGCTTTAATAACTTTCAAGATATCAAGTATGGACTTTTTACTCCATACAAAACGGATACTAATCACACTTTCATGTATTTTTTTTATTTGTGTTCACTTTTAATCAACTCTAAAAGTTTAGTGATTTTGACTTAATTATGAATACATGAAGTGCACATTTTCTTGTATGTGTAGTTTGTCTCCTTCCGGTATAACACAAAGTTATAGGCAATAAAATAGAAAGAGTATTATTTTTATTACTAGTGGAACTCATTAATTACTATAATTCTTATTATAATCTTATTTTAATAAGTTAAAAATTAATATTTATTTTAATTTATAATTTTAATAAATTTATTCAAATATAATATCTTAATTTATAAATTAGCTTTTAAATTGATATCTAATTAATTACCAACTACTTTTGATTTTGAAGTTGTAGCTAATTAGATACTGATTTAAAAATTATTTATTAATAATAGAAACTACTTTATATCAATAATATTTTAATTTTTAAAATAATATTTAATTTAGTTAATATAGTAACTAATTATTTTTTATTTTTTAAATTATATTCTATTTAATAATTTTTTATTTGAGAAATAAAATAAATTACAAATTTACATGAAAATAAATAAATGTAACTGGATTGTGAATTAATTAAAGTGTGTAGATATTTTTATTAGACGAGTAACTTATATATATTTGATAATTTTTTAAAATATAATAAGTATAAAATGAAAATATTAAACGTGTAGAGATTTTTTTCATTTTATTCTAAATTGTATATAAATAACTGTGTAAGTTGAAAAAGGTAAGAGGAAAGATGAGGGTTGATATAAAAATAGAAAAAACAATGTGTTATTGGTAGAAACCGAAAAACAAAGACTATAAAATAAATTATTAAATAAAAAATAATTTTAAAAATTAAAATTAATTAATTATATTAACTAAATTAGATATTATTTTAAAAATTAAAATATATAAAAAATAATTTCTAACTTTATAAACTAGTTTCTAAATTAATATTTAAATAGCTACCAAAATTTTAACTACCAACCATCTTAAATTTTAAAACGATAGGTAAATATAAATAATTTATTATTTTCTTTTTAAAATTAATTTTTATTTAAGAAGAATGTAATAGCACTTTTAATTTTAAGCATGCATTCTTATATAGCTTACGGCATTTCAAAAATAAAATGAAAAACAAATCTATAAATTTATTTATTTTAAGTGTTATACCTTGAACTTTAATTTTGTCTCCATAAATTGTATATCTCTTATTACACATATATACCTTCATTTCAACTTCATTTTAATTTTATGAGATTTTTTTAATTAAAGAAAAAATCCAAAAATATGAAAAGTTCTAGTACTTTAATTTATTCTTAAATTTAAAGAAAAAATTTCAACAATTTATTTATTTTGAATCCAGCCATTTCTTATTTTCATTTTCATAAAAAAAAAACTTCAAACACTGAAAAGCTATAATAAAAAACAACGAATTTTTATTGGTTTTTACATTTTCTAGATTTATATTTGTTTTATTATATTTTAAAGAATAATTGAAAATTAACATAAAAATTGACTCTGGTTTGATATTAAACAAATTAGTGAAAAGGGTAAATTTTAAGGACCAATTTCAATGAAACTAAATTAAAGATGTCTATTGTAAAACAGTTAAATTTGAGGTTCAATTAATTGAAATAAAATTAAAGTTTATAGTATCTATGACAGTTTAAATATTTAAAACAATACAACTTAATTTTTCTATTAAATAAATAAGTGAAATATAGCAAAGTTTAGTATTTTTCTTTTTTAGAATATGTTAATTTACCTAGACTTTCAATGTGAGAATATTGTGCTTAGAATTGTAAATCTGAGATGCTAACATTTCATGCAAAAAGGAAAATCCTAGAAAGTGTTATCCACATTCAGATTGTGTACCAATGTTTGAGTCAAGTAATCCTTACCCTACCCTTAATGAATGCTGTCAAAACCCACTTGAGTGGCATGCATAGCTCAATGCCCCCACAGAGATAGGGACTAAGCAAATGTCACCAAATGGAATATAGCTACCACCCCCATCCCACTAGGGCATGGCCAAAACCAAAGCCAAAATTTTAGGACACCAATTATTTCTTACCCCACCATCTTTTATAGTTGAAATTTTTATTAATTGAATATATTTTATAAAATAGATAAAATTTTTAAAATTACTAAGTCGTATCAAAATAATACTGTATTTAAAATCGTATCAAACTGACACTAAATTGAGTATAATTTGACTATACTGAATTTATCTCAGTTTAACAAGATTTTAATTCAATTACACTAAAATCACAATAACATTGTGTCACCTGACACAACTTAATTTTTTAAAAATTTACTCATTTCAATAATTAAGAGATAAAATTACATCAAATTAATAAAAATTCAACTTCACCAAGGTTAGAATAAACATAAAAAATAAGAGTATTTGCAGAAATATTTACCACCACCTTCTGTTTATAACTGTTCTTTCATATTTATCTTTGATGTTATATCATGCTGTAAAGAATTTATATTTATATCTATGCAAGCAAAATTTTGAGATCAATTTATTTAATGTTTCTGCTTTACATTGGTGATTCTTTGAAACAGCTAATGATTTGTTTATACTATAGCTTTTATCATGAACTATTTTTGTATAATTTTGCTCTCCTACTTATCTCTTTCTCCAGCTCTTCTAGCCCTCCCACCTCTTCAACTTCCTGCATGCCATATTTAACATTTTCAGTGACATTAGTAATAATAATCGAAGTTTGAGCTAATCAACAAAATATTAATAATTCCAAGAAGAATAAAAAAACTAAAACCTGAAATATATATTCAGATAAATAAAGAAACATGAACAACAAAAAGAAACAAAATGCAGCATACCTTTGGTCCCAGAAACAGCCCATACGGTACACCATCAAATTTTTCCGAATGGTGAAGCTAAGATAAAGACAAGAACAGTATCACGGGTATCAGAACATGAAAATGAACTCAAACAAATAATTATTTTTGCTTTTCAGAAAATTAAAAAGTTAAGAGTGTATAAAATTTAAAACACAAATCTTGAAGCAAACTAATGTATAAAAATTTTAGTATAAAATTTTACCATTGGAACAAAACTTGGAAAATGTAACATGGATTGTATAAAGTAATATATCATGGTGAAGAGATCTATTTAGAATGGTATTAGGAGTATGATAGTGATTAGTGTGACGTTTAAACGTGCATTAGAAAGTGAGAACATTTATTGTAATAAAAAAGAATGAGTTTTTGTGCATAATGTTATCCTAATGATGAGGATGATGATAATTACTTGGTGAGCAGAAGCCACTCTTCTGAAGTAGGGCACGTTGGCAATGGGGCCCACAGGGAATCTCTTATGAACCAAGCCATCGTGTACAAACATGTAGGCCATCCCAAAGACCGTAATTCCAAGACCCTGTTCATAGTTGAAGGTATCTTAGTAAGAGTGTTCATTTCACAACACAAAGTCTATGAATTAATCATTATTTTATGAAAACCATTTCCAATGAAACTGTTAATTGGGAATTTCACTCCCAATCAAACTCTTAATTAAGATGTTCAAGCAAAAACAAAAAAGATTAACTAATTTAGTTTGAATATTGAGAATTCACGCACCGCACCGAAGCAAAGACCAGGGATGAGTCCCTTGTGAAAGAAACCATAGGAAAGAAGAGCAATGGCAGGGACAGCATTGGTTATGGCAAATACATCGTTCAGTTCGAAGGGTCCTTCTCTTGGTCGATGGTGGGACTGCAATTCAAGTAAAAAAATTGTTAGATTGTGTTTTACAGATTATGTAGTTTCTGGTCATTGGTTGCTGAGACATCACAAGGATTACCAAAAAAACCTAATCATTCTTCTTGTGGATCTTGGACTTTGGACTTTGACACTTTGTGGTGCTAACAATTAGTAAAAACGTGTGTTCAGAATGTTCATTTTCATGAAAATTGGTCTGTCTGTATACCTTAAAATAAAATTATAAAAACATGTCTTTTTTATGATTGGTGAATCTTGTCACTCTTTGTAATAAAATTTAAATACTGAGAAATGAATTCACTTAAAAATGAGGACCAGAATATACTAAAAGAACACATGACTAAATTGATTAAACAGTGAAGGAGAAAGAGGATTCAGAGGCAAGAAGAAAGAACTGAAAGCATACCTCATGCATGTGCCACAAGGAAGCATGCCAGAGAGCCCTATGAGCCCATCTAGCCCAAAACTCCATACCCACCTGAAAATCAGACATACCCAGTTGAATTTTATACTCAAAATTCAGAAACAAAACACACCCAATTTGAATCCTCAAACCATCCAAAAACTGAATGAATTGAAATCAGAATCAGTTAACAAGACTACTTACAGCAGCACCCACTGCCAGAGCAAATGTGCCAAACATTTCAGACAAAGGCACTTCTCCACCCTACACAAAACCAAACCCAATTTCACAACCAAATTATCTTCACGTGCAAATCACCAATCATGCATGACACCAATGTCAAAGACACAAAAACAACAGTTTTCAAAAAGACCGCAGCAGAATCACATTTATCTCATTTGCCTGTAATTTTTTGCAGCATCGAGGATCACATCGAACTTGCTACCTTTTTTAAAACCTTCGCAACAAGAATAAGAAAAGGGGTCAATTTTACCTCCATTTGCCAGGCGAATCTGTAATAAACAGCGAGCACTGCCATGGATGTGACACCCAAGCTGGACATGAGAGCAGCAATGAGGTAGGTGAACCTCTCAGACTCTTTTCTGGCCAATTTCTCTGCCAACTTTGGTGACAAAACTTGTGGAGGAGGAGGTGATTGTTGTTCCTGCTCCTCAATTTCCATGTGGGTGCTTTGTTTGGGGTCCTGGGTGAGGACACAGACAGTGAAAGGTGACAACTTTTGGATCTTTAGGAAGGTTGTGTGGTGGGAAATTCTCAAGGGAGAGAAAGGGAGTGTGGCTGGGATTGTTTTGGGAAAGTGGGGGTGGTGGTTGTGGAGGAGGGGCTTGAAGGTTATGGCGGCGGAGAGTCCTACCGCCATGGTTGAAGTATGAAGAAGAATTGGGAACAGTGTTTGAGTGTGTTTGCGAGAGAGAGAGAGGTATTTGTGTTGTCTGTGAAGAGGAAAGGTTTGAAGTGAAGGTTTTAAAAGAGGATGAACAGAGTCCACAATTTTTTTTATTATTTTTATTTTTTTGTGGTTTATTGTGGGGACACTGTAGAATACAGAGAGAGAAACATTGGTGGAACACTCACAGAACCAATGGGATCATTTTTTTCATTTGCTACTACCATAAATTATACACTCTTAATGTAGTAAATGAATCTTTTTTATCCTATAACTATTCTTCCCTTCCTTTTTTTTTTTAATCTGCTTTAAGATTATTTTGAAAACAAAATTAATTTTTCTAATTTTAATAAAATATTTATAATTTTTTTACATCATAATAAATGAATGTGTATATATATGTATATAACTAATTAAAAATACAATGTAATAAAGAAATTTTGGAAAAAAAAAATTGTAATGTCATTTAAGTATTAAAAAAATTATATCTATATAATATTTAATTATTATTTTAAAAATTAAAATTTATGTATATATATGTGATAAATTTATTCATATAATAACTTCCATAAAAATAATTTCAGATTCAAATAATTATAAAACAAAATATTATGTCAACTAAGTTTATTAGTTTTTATTGATAATTTTATTCAAATCTATATTATTAATTTTTTTACAATTATATAATAGTTAAAGTTTTAAAAATACTCAAATTTATAAATATTTTAAACATAATTCAACCTTCAATATATGTAGTTGTATTTTTTAAATATTCATATTTAATCTATTATTATTAAAAAATTATTAAATAAAAATTAAATTTAGAGATTAAAATAATTAATCATTATATTAACTAAATTAGATACTATTTTAGAAATTAAAAAGTTAGTTGTATCTAAAAATAACCTTTACTATTAATAAAATCTTATAAAATAGTTTATAAATTAGTATTTAAATTAATTATCAAAGTTTTAGCTACTAATATTTATATTATAAATTAATCAACTAACAAAAATTAATTTAATATAGATTAGTTTAAAATATAAAATAATAAATAACTAAAATATTAGTGTGTAATAACAATTTAGAATACATTTAATAAAATTTTATTAATAATAAAAACTACTTTAAATACTAATTTTTTTTAATTTATTAATAATTTTTAATTTAGTCAAATAATAATTAATTATTTTAATTTTTAAAATTATTTTTTGTTTAATAATTTTTTAGTGTATTAAATAAAGATGAAAACAAATTAAAATTAGTATATATAAACACTACAAGAAAATCATAGAATAGAAACTAATTTAGTTTTTAATTTTGATATCTAAAATTAGTTTTTATTTCATGATTTTCTAGTAGTAAAAATTAAATTGACTAATTTTAAGTGAAAAGACTAAAAAATAAAGTTGATTTAATTATAGAAATCCAACCAATAAATTTACCTAAATTGGATATATACTATTAGCAATAAATATTAATACATATTAATTAATAAATCTTAAATGTTATTAAATTAATAAAAAAATAGAGTAAAAATAATAATGTTAACTATTAGTATTTGTCATATACTAATCAATTAGTATTTAATATTTATCATCATTATCTAATATTCTAATATTCTGTATCTTTGAAATTTAATATCTTACTATATAATCTGTATTTGTCAAATTGTATACTTAATAAGACAATATTTATTAAATATTACTCTTCATCTATAACCATATATATAAAGATTATTCTCATAACTGTTTTTTTATATATAATTTTTTCTCAATTTTATTTTTGAAAAAATAATAATTAATTTATTATATCAATTTAATCTTTTTCTAATTTTATTTTTTTTAAAAATAACAGTTTTCAATTTAATAACTTCTTTTTATCTTAAAATTATCAATTACAACATTTATTAAATAACATGTATTCGCATTCTTACTCTTTTATTTTCTCTTTTCTATCTATACATTTTCATTTCTCTTTCTGTTTTTATGTTTTGATTATTTTTTATAAAAAATATATTTTATTAAATCTATAATTAATTTTTTTCTAGTTTTTTTCTAATTCTTTATTTTTTTTATTTTTATTATATATATATATATATTATATAATATTACAATATAAATTTATAATCCTATTTATAATTTATTTATTTATTGATAATTTTAATTTTGAATGCATTAAAAAATAAATATTTTTAATGTTTAAAATAGTTAGAAATATAATTAATGAATAAAGAAATGAGCTTTTATAAAATAAAATAAAATAAATTAAAATGTTTAGTTTAAAATTATTTTTTTAAGAATGAAGAAAATAAAAAATTAAACCCTACAACAACATAAAAGTTGAATCTATAAACATAAATTACTATTTATTTTTATTATTATTGA
>Ga0123342_1007463_pt1 | contig 14417 bp, 8 predicted proteins | sample Turbeawhitnodule_FD_89960 | JGI IMG/M metagenome (GOLD analysis project Ga0123342, IMG submission 89960) | Root nodule microbial communities of legume samples collected from Mexico - Turtle bean Mexico white nodule | ecosystem: Host-associated > Plants > Roots > Nodule | place: Mexico: Nepantla...
CGCCGGCCGCCTTCATGATCTACTTCTCTTGCTTCACCGTGCATGTTCAGGTAAGCCGTTACCCGACCTCAGCCTCTGGCCAGCTAGGAAATGACTATCTGACGACTTCATCTTCGGCGATGTACTTGTTTCGGCGATCTCTAACCACTAGGTCGTCTGGGTTCGCATCCGGCGACTTCATCTCAATCCTGGTGACCGCCGGTTTAGGTATGCTAGAGATCGGAGCACGCCAACTTAATAATTGGCGACAACACGAGCCCCCCGACTTCCTTCCCTTCTGCCAGCCATGGGCCCCGCTCAACACGCCTGCATAATAGCTTGCTGTCACGTCATCACTTCCGACTACCAGGGCGGTACAAATATATAATCACAAAAAGTGTAACAAAGAAGTTGGGTAAAGTGAAAAAGAGAATGTGCATTCCTAAGAAGAATGAAAGAGTTATTTTTGTTGAAAGCATGAAATTTTCATCTTCTTTTTTCCTGCATCATTACACACCATTACAGTTTTGGGAAAAGGTTTCGACAATGAAGATCCCATGATTCTCGCGAACGCTTTCAACAATGAAAATCACTTTGGCTACTCCAAACACCACATCGTTAAGGAGTTCATCGTCTTTATCGATCTTATTGCCACCAAACACAACCCTCAAAGCCAACGTTAATATGTACAACACGAATGTTCCTTATGTGATCAATTATATGAACCCCTCATGTTCAATTATATGTTGCATTATCAAGAGGTGTTTCTTAAGCTTCAACAAAAATTCTTATTAAAGAATAACACCTTGAAAGAGAAGATGAAATTTAACCAAAAATGTTGTTTATAAAGATTTTTTGTTATAACAAAAATGAGGTATTGTTCTATTTATGTGTTAAATAAACAATACCTGATTTTTGAGATAACAAAATATCTTTATAAACAACAATTTTGGTAAATTTTCATCTTCTTTTTCAAGGTGTTCTTTTTTAATAAGAATTTTTGTGGAACCTTATGAAACACCTTTTGATAATGCAACAGATAATTGACCATGAGGGGTACACATAATTGATCACATACGGAACTTTTGTATTGTACATATTACCGTCGGCCTTGAGGGATGCGTTTGGCGGCGGTACGATCGACAAAGACGATGAACTCCATAACGATGTGGTGTTGGGAGTAGCCGAAGTGATATTCATTGTCAGAAACGTTCACGAAAATCATGGGATCATAACCTTCACTTGTGCATCTAAGCACTAACAATGGCGTGTAATGTTCATTGTTTTCACTCTCGCTCTAGATTTTCTCTCTCTCACTCCCCCTGAAAAAAAAACTCAGTAAAAGTTCAAAAAGAATGAAAGAGAATAGATCAAAAACAAGATATTCCGATGTGTACTGGCAATATTGACACGAAAACACCCCTAGGGAAAATGAAAAAGAGAGGAAAAAAAGTGCACAATGATACGAAAGAACAAATTTGCAAAGAAAAGAAGAACAAATTTGTAGAGAAAAGAGAGGATAAATGAAAGACTAATAAATATAATGATAAATAATATATAATCATAAAAAGTGTAACAGAAAAGTTGGGTAAAGTGAAGAAGAAAATGTGCATACCTAAGAAGAATGAAAGAGTCACCATCACAGTTTTGAGAAAAGGTTCACTTCTTACATCCAACATTAATTGAGTTCTTGGATGATGTAACTGGTTTTTCTCAACCATTGAAGAAAAAAGGGAGAAGGATGAGGTTTGAAGAAAAATGTTTGGTTGAATAAGTGAAAAGATGAGTGACTTAAACCATTTTGAATTATGTTTACATTTACTCCATAATTCAAAATTCAAAATTTCAAATTTCAAATTCAAAATTTAAAAATAGAAATTCAAAGTTTAAAATTCAAAATTTAAAATTAGAAATTCAAAGTTTAAGGTCAAAATTCAAAATTTAGTTTATAAAAATAAAGAATTCGAAAAATGACAAATATTTTCTCTCATATATTTTTAGAATAATAAAATAAAATATAAGTATAAAGATAATACCTGATTTTTGAGATAACAAAATATCTCTTTACAAACAACATTTTTGGTAAAATTTCATCTTCTCCTTCGAGGTGTCCTTCTTTAATAATAATTTTTGTTGAAGCTTATGAAACACCTCTTGATAATGCAACAGATAATTGACCATGAGGGGTACATATAATTGATCACATAAGGAACTTTCGTGTTGTACATATTACCGTTGGCCTTGAGGGATGCGTTTGGCGGCGGTACGATCGACAAAGACGATGAACTCCTTAACGATGTGGTGTTGGGAGTAGCCGAAGTGATCTTCATTGTCGTAAGCCGAAGTGCAAACGACCGTCAAGGCGTCATTTGTCTTTGCAGGTGAGAGATTCTTCAACCAAGGAAGTTCGATTCTCAAGCGGAGATAGGAGAGTCAGAGATTGTCATTCATGTCAACCAGCAAGCGAGTCAGCTGGCGAGAATAGTACTCGTTTAATATTGACACGGAGACACACATAGGGAAAATGAAAAAGAGAGGAAAAAAAGTGCACAATGATACGAAAGAACAAATTTATAGAGAAAAGAGAGGAGAAATGAGAGACGAATAAATATAATGATAAATAATATATAATCATAAAAAGTGTAACAAAGAAGTTGGGTAAAGTGAAGAAGAGAATGTGCATACCTAAGAAGAATGAAAGAGTTATTTTTGTTGAAAACGTGAAACTTTCTTCTTCTTTTTTCTTGCATCATTACACACCGTCACAGTTTTGGGAAAATGTTCACTTCTTAGATCCAACATTAATTGAGTTCTTGGATGATGTAAGTGGTTTTTCTCAACCATTGAAGAAAAAAGGGAGAAGAATGAAATTTGAAAGAAAATGTTTGGTTGAATAAGTGAAAAGATGAGTGACTCAAAACATTTTGAATTATGTTTACAATTACTCCATAATTCAAAATTCAAAAGTCAAAATTTAAAATTTAAAATTTAAAATTCAATATTTAATTTTTAAAAATAAAGAAGTCACAAAATGACAAATATTTCCTCTCATATATTTTTAAAATAATAAAATAAAATATAAGGATAAGGATAAAATTGGAATAAAATGGAAGTTAAGAGGGGAATCCCTTTATATATAGGTATAAATTATATTAAAGGTAACATAATATATGTGTGTGTATTTTGAAATTTATTCATAATTGTCATTCTTTCGTAGAAAACAAAATTTGTAAAGAATGTAACAATTAGAAAGATGATTAATCACTCGCATTAGTTAAGCCAATTCACACCAAGATATAATGATTTTACATAATAGTGATAATAATGACATTTTTTTATTCATAATGTACTGTAAAATTCTATTGTTAATATAAGTGTGCGAATAATAACATTGTTTAATATATAAATGAAAAAATAAGAAATGCGGATACACAGGCGCGGGAACGTCTCTGTTCCGTTAGTAATAATAATAGTGATAATCTTTATATTATTAATAAAAATTTATGATGATAATAATAATATTAATATATATATATATATTTAAAAATATGAATTTAATAAATTGATGTAATAGTATTTATAAAAATGATGATGATAAATATAATAATGATGTAATAATAATATTAATAATTTTCTTATCATTAATGATAATTTACTATAAAAGTAATACTATTAATATTATCTTAAACTAATATATATTAAGATGAAAATATTAAATTAATAATAATTATATTCATATTCATATAAATAATGTTAATGGTAATTATTATAATATTAATAATAATAATAATATTATTATTATTAAGAATAATATAAATAATATAAATAATATTAAAAAATATTAATAATAATATTATTATTATTATTGATTTGTATCAGTAATTTATATGCAACAATATTATCTCCGTGGGTAAAACCAATTCCCAATCAAATTGACCGTAATAACATCCTCGCAGTTGAAGTATTAGGCTAATAATCGAAATCTATTAATAATTATTTATAGTTCAATATTCAATAACATCTTCAGAAATGCAATCAAATATATTTTTCTATTATTTAGCTTTATTCAAAAAGCCTAAAACTTATAAATACACTATAAAACCAAAAGAATTACTGATTTGAGATGTCTTATCCAAATTTACTTTCATTCGCTACTGAAATTTCTGAACCAAAGTTCATTCTCAAGTCCAAAAGCTGAAAAGGTAAGAATAACTAATTTACCTAATAAACAATAACTAACATGCTCAATTGAAATATCTCTAACATCAACCACATCGCCAGCATCAGAACTCTCCTAATTCTTGTTCTCCCATGTACACATCGTACCAGAACTTCACATTATCGTACGCACTTGACGAATGCACCCCTTTCGAAGTCAACGACGGAGAGAGTGGACATTGGAAGTCCCGTTCAGCCGCGCCGGTGGCCGGAAAACTGCTGGTGTCACCGGAGTTACCAGGTGAGAGAACTTGAGACCAGAAATCATCATCCAGCGATTCAGCCTTCACGGGCAAGTGATGCTGATGATGAATAGCACCAACACTCTTGTGGTCACTGCCGTCACAGGTGGTAGAAGCGGTGAGGGTTGACACGTCACTGCTTGCACAGTGTGGAGAAGACAGTGCCTTCTTTTCTGTGGTTTGGATGACATGATCTGTCGGAAGAGCCTTCACGGGTTGTTGTTTGGAAATTTGTGTGCAGACCAAGGAGTGGTTTCGTTTTGTGTCTTTGTCTTGTTGGGACCTCTTCTTCAAGTGGGTGTTCCACACGTTCTTTATTTCGTTGTCTGTGCGACCTGCTAACTTTGCTGCTATGGCTGACCATCTGCATAAATTTTCATATATTAATGCGCATACTTACATCACAAACATTTCTGATTAAATTTTAACAAAAAAATTACCTGTTCCCCAGGTTTTCATGCAACTGGATTATCATGTCTTCTTCTTCTCTTGTAAAGTTGCCCCGTTTAATATCTGGCCTTAGATAGTTTATCCACCGGAGTCTGCAACTCTTTCCACACCTCAAAAGCCCTATTTGATTAAATTAAGGAATAAGAAAACAACAACATTAAACAAAACTCAGATTCGATTGAACAAGAAAGCAGTAGTAGATTTAGGTTAGAATTATTACCAGCTTGTGTGGGTAGGGCACGCCAATTTTTGTGACCATGTTTGTTGATATGATTGATGAGAATGAGATCTTCCTCTCGAGTCCATAGCCCTTTGTTCAACCCCAATCCCTCACTGCAAGGACTTCTTCCCATCTTTCCTGTTACTGTTTCTCCACACACAAAATCAATAACCATTCGCCTCTCTTTTTATTTACATAAAAAATAATAACAAAACTTAACTTCAACTCAGAACCAGCAAGCCGAAACAACAAAAATTAAATTAAGGTTGAAGGTTGAGCCTTCAACCTCTGACACATGTTATATACTTTCTATACACTGCACTGCATTATTAATGTTATAAACTATGAGTAATTAATAATTTCAATAAACATTTATTAAAATTAAAAACAAGTTGTTTTGAAAAGTCTGATAAAAAAAATATTCGGAAAAAGGCAATTTCCATTTATGGGAATAGCTAATTGACTGACTACTAAATAATGGTTTTTCCGGAAGAATGAATCCCATCAAAAACTTATTTCCATAAAAGAGTCCATTTCAATAATTTAGTGTAAGAAATATTATTAAGAAACTGTAATTATAATAAAATTTAATGCCGGGACGTATATAGCTGTATGTTAGAATATACTTATACATTTAAATTTGTTGTTCTGTTTATTATAAAATATTAAATTGTAAAATTATTTCAAAAAATTAAGTTTAATCTAATGTAATACATACAATTATATATATATATACACATATAAATTAATTAACTCTTAATTTCTAGATTTACAACTATAAAAAAAATAATTATCATTTTTCATGAAATATATTTTAAAATAACCAAATTTTTCGTAATATAGTATTTAATGCTGTTAATGTTATATATAAATGTGTAACTAAAAATATTTTTGCTTACATAACTAATTATGACTTTAGTAAAAAATTAAATAATATAATTAATCTTCATAATATTATTAATATTATATTTTCTCATAATTTTTAATATTTTCATTCAACATATTAAATATTGCATTCATTGAATTTATTAAATTGATTCAGAATTGAAAAGTTTAAATGCATGCTTACATAATAAAGTATGTATAATTAATTGGTAAAACCCAGTAATAATAATAATAGTAATAATAAAATATCCCTTCCAATTATTAGGGTGGTGAGCTACAATTAGACATAAATAAATATTTTTTTAATTTTAAAAAATAGATGTTTACGTAAATATAATATAAAAAAATCATTAAATATAAACTAATTTTATAAAAAAAATAATTAGTTATTAACTAAAGTAAATATTATTTTATAAACTAAAAACTTATTATATTGATATTAAATACTAATTTAGAAATCAGTTTATAATTTTTATTAATAATAAAAATTATTTAGATATTATTAATTTTTTATTTAATATTTTTTTAATGTAAATAGACATAGATTCAATGAAAATTATATATTTATTATACTAAATCAATATTTAATGAATTTTAAATAATATATTAAATTATATTATTACTATAAAAATTTCATCCAATTTAAATATATAAAAATATCTAATGTGGATAAATAATAAATAAAAAATATTAACATTTCTTTAATTCAAATCTATTAAAAATTACAAACTTTAGTAAAATAAAATTTGTACTCATTAATATATATCATTAATATATGTTATTTTAGTTGTAACTCTAAATAATATGAAATCTGCAACCTATAAAAATTATTAGATTTTTGTGGACATTATTATAAAAAGTAACACAATAAACGTAACATATATCAATGGAATATACACTATGATATCGTATTAAAAAAGTATAACTCTAATTCAATTTTACAAATTCAACTTGTAAATTAATATTTGTACCCTCTATTTTAGTCATATTCTATAAACCACGTGGAATTGTAACAAAATTTTATATAACATATAAATAGAATCACCCCAAGTAAACAATCTTTCTATAGAAATACCATTATAAATATACTAATCCTATTTAAATACTAATCAGTTAAATGTTGAAGTGTCATTACTAGTCCCATGGTAAGAACTTCAATTGTTCATTATGTAAAGTAGTGTTTTTTATGTGAAGTTATTTGAACTTTGGCTAGGGAATTATCAGCATATCATTTGGTGTCTTTTATGTCTATATGCATCTTAGACTGCAGGAAGTAAAGCTAGGACAGGATTGAATTTTGAACACTACAATGCAAAGCGGCTACCACTTCCATCCAGAAAACGATCTGTGTGCCACCCTTTGCACTCTAATTCTTTCAAAAACAGAGGGAACACCTCATTCATTTTCTCATAGGCCTGCAGCAGGGTACTGTTACTGAGCTCATGAGAGGACTTGTCAATTTGTACAGCATATGCAGCAACTAGCCACCCTCTCAATGCATCTTCACCAATAGCATCTTGCGTCAGTACCATATCAATGCACCTATTACCACCATTTAAAAGAAACTTCTCCCCAGGGAATACTTGTTTTAACTCAAGAAGCTTTGAAGGCGTAATTGCCTTGTGCAAAGCCCTACCCACTCTAACATTTCCAGCATCTTCTATAAGTTTCCGAGGAAATACCAAATCTTCTTGATATCTTAGATCAGCTGGGCTTGATACGTTTCCAGCCTGGCTTGTACTCAATCAACAGTCCAACAGCATTTCAGTTTCACAAATAAAGAATGGAAACTAAGAGTTCATTTACCAAAGCACAGACCACACCTTGAGAAAATCGGCCACAATCAATGCAGTTCTTTGTGGATTCAAGGTATTGATAGGAGTAGCTCTCATCTCTTCAGTAACGCTGTATATGTGTATAAATGATAGTAGAGGCCCCACAACCAACTAACAAGAAAGAAATGTTTCATATTCCATCAGTTTGAATTCATATAAATGCTTATATATTATTTCAGTAGTTGGCCTAATTATTTTTATCTTAAGATATAATAATAATAATAATAATAATAATAATAATAATAATAATAAAGTTATTTTCTTCCATATTTTTTAGTAATGCTTTTAATGGAAAATAACCAATATGGTTACCACAACACAACATGTACCAAATATCCCATATTACAGAATATGTTGCTTAAAACTTTAATATACCTTTCCCTGCATTGATGCACATACAGTAGATGCTAATTGAATTCCAATTCCAATTCCAACAACATTGAAGAGAGTTGAAATAGCCTCCCCTCTAGCAAATAGGTCACTTAGATTTCCTTCTTTAGCAAATGAAGAATATATAGGTAATCTTGTAGCTCTTGATGCAACAACTGCCATCCCCTGTTGACTCCAAAACAAGTGGAAAGGTAAGATTATACCCAAAATGGAATAGTTTAATGAACAGTTACTTTCACTGGAACAAAAAATGTTCTCTATCATGACAAACATAAGCATGAATGAGAATGAAAACTAGTATTTTGTCAACTTGTATGTTAACAAATGCCACCATGTAAATTGATTTTAAAAATTCAATAAAAATGTGTACCTTGGCAAAATTTCCTAGGCCAGCCATTTCAAGAAAAAGCTGTGGACATAAGGGAGAAAGCACTTCCAAACCAGTGCCTATATCATAGAGCACATCAGCTGCAAGATGGAAGGCTTATTCCAGTCATACACCATAGAATATGACAAATAAGAGCTCATATAAGAAAAAGCGAAAATGTTCCAACTTTAATGCAAACCTAAAACTCTCCAACGTTTAGGCTCAGAATCCATTCTTGCACCCAAATTGCTACATATTAGATTCCCTAAATGTTGCATGCCATCCTTTAAAATCTGAATATTGGCAAGAGAAACGAGTTATATATTACATGCATGGCACCATAACTGGTCTGAGAAATCGTCAAAGGCAAAGTAGCTTCAAATTACCCAACTAACAGCAGTTGCTTGTGCAGGAGTGGGCCGCAAGCCTGCAGCAAATAGCAGTGACTGCAGAAGAAAAAGATACAGCACAAGAATACTAACAGAAATGGACCAGAAAATGAGGCAAACATGTGATTTTTATTGCTAGTCAATCCAGATCTGATTAGGAATCAGGGTGATACAGAGCAAAGTCTAAGAACACGATGTGATAAAGAAGGATAACTCTCTCCAGAACTTGCTTCTCCCCTTTCTCTTTGTGTAAAAAATAACCTTCCCCCTACCCATTAATCTCTCTTTTTGCTTCCATTTAACTAACTCTATTGCTTAAAAAGAAACTAAATGGCAACTTCAAATATTAATGAAAGCTTAGTGCTCTAATTCTCTACATTCCTTCTTCCCAATTTAGACTCTTGTTGGAGGAGGACTATAAGAGACCCACTTCAAACTCAATTGTTTTAGTAAGGATCTTTCGGTAAAACAATAGATAATAAATAAAAAGAACGTGCTCCGTATATAGGCTTTGCAATATATTAAAATAGGTTCACAGGTCGTATCACAGCCAAATCAGCTTTGCTGGACTCTTTCACTTCAGCACTTCATTAGTTGTCTCGTCATGCCACCATAACTTCTCTTCCAAATCTTATTTCAACTTGTGGCAATAATACTCTTTCTGTCAACAGAAAAAATTGGGTACTCTTACATTTTCCTTTAGTGTCTAGTTTTAGCTTAATTTATTTTAAGAAATGTGTAACTCTTCATGATAAATGACTCTAACTATTCCTCTTTTTTTCCATTTCCTTTTGCTTGATAGAGATTCTACATCAACTAGAAATAACACCAAATTATAATATATAAGTGGGATACAATCCTCACCTGATAAGCCGGTTATGTAAGGTTAAGTTAAGCATAAACCCACTTACTAAAATGGTATTAGAGTCCTTAGAGTCTATCCTAGTCAAGTTTTTTGGGACTATTATGCCACTGGAATCGGGTTCACTTGGAACAAGGCCAAATTATAACATATATAAATGGGGTGCAATCCTTACTTTACAAGCCAATTTTGTGAGCTTGTGTTAGACATAAACTCACTTACTAAGAGAGTTGAGTTAGCAGTCAAATGTTAGTTACATTAATGAGATAATAAAGTAATAAACCAACTATAGTTATCCTTCACATGCCAACATCTACTGTGTCTGGATTAGCTTACAATAAGGTAGCGACCTTTGTTGAAAAATAATAAAAACCAAAATCCACCTGGTTTCCACAAGATGTGAGGAATAAACAGGTTTAACTAAAAGATTTAGCATCAGTCATTAGGAAAGCGGATACATGATTGCTGATGTTCTCAAGTTATTAGAAGAATACCTGAGTCGATAACACAGACAGAGCTGCGCTGGCAGTGTGTTGCAGTGCTCGAAATTGTGTGTATCTGAGGTAACCTTCATTCACACTGCAAAGCAAACACCGAAAAATGAATTAGTTAATCAAATAAACCACCATTGCATGCCAACATACTCAGGAAAAGACCAAACAACCTGTACGGATATCCTGATGGGAAAAATTTATTCAGGAATGAGTCAACAACCTTGTGGTATAATGGCCGGGAATCACCAATAGTATTCACCTACAGAGAAACAAAAAATAAACATGCTGTAAGGCAGTGCAGCAAAGACACTTCTAAGAAATACACAATCTGTTTTCACCATTGTACCAATATTTGGAAAATTAAAACAAAGTGAAATAAGATACATCCTTGAAAGAAAAACGAAAAAAAAAAATGCATTTCCTTGGAAAAAGTAAAAAATAAAATAAAGGGAAACAAAATTTAGCTACTTCATTTTTTTGAATCACTCCTTTGTGGAAAGTTTCCTTAAATTTGAGCAAGGTCTCCCATCCAATAACAACAACAACAACAACAATGTTTATATGAAGTTCAATAGATGTTTTTGGTGTTGTTATAAAATCAAAATTGGAGTTTCACCTTCTCAATTGGTGCCGTTATATCGACCTTCAATACAAATTTCACTATAATTCTGATTAAAAAAAGCAAAATCGAAATCACCAATGGTACTAAGAAGATAGAGAGGGTAAGTAGTAGAAGAATACGGAAAGTTGGCCATGGGGTTCAAACTGGAAGCGGCGACAAACAGAGACAGAGGTTTCGAACCACAACACAGGAGGGGCTTCACATTCTTTGTCTGCTTTTTTCTTCCAAATTTTCAGCTTCTCCTAGTTTTGCAAAACAAAATTAAAACCCAAAATCCAAAAAAGAAAAAGAAAAGGAACCTAACAAAGGGAAGAATAGATACCACGAAATCCATGGAAGAGAATCTGAATTTGGAGTGAAAAGGTAAGAACTTTCAAACTGGTAGAGCGTTGACGAGAGACTCTACGCAATATTAGGATTCTTGTAGGAAATAGGAATGGACATTTTACCATTACCATGTGTTGTTAATTAAAAAAAACACACATTCATGAGATATTAAATTAGAGCAATATAACTTTTAAATATTACATTATTAATAATTTATATAGAAAATATTTGTTTTTATCCAACTATTATATCATAATTATTTTTATTAATTTTTTAAATATTAAACCACAACAAGATAATAAATTAATTCATATTTTAATATTTTAAAAGATATATATTATACTAATTTTATTTTATAAAAATGAGATATTAAATAAATTTATATTAATATATGTTTTTAATAATAAGATCTATGCAAAATAATTTTTTCCTTTTTTATTAGTGAGTTTCAAAATAAAATAATTCAATTTAAAAATATTAACAAGTTTAACATTTGCTAAAAGTTACATTAATTTGAACTCTCTTCCATGTATATTAAAATTTAAGTTTAATAGTTTCTTAATTTAAATTTGAACTCCCACTATTTTTAAATTGATTTCAATATCGTCTTATTGTTTTTAAAATTTTCAATTAAGTATTTTTTTAATGTAACAATTTACTCATTCTTGTTAAATAGACGAAAACACATTCTTATTGTTGGGAATCTCTCCTTAATTTAATGAGAGATTAAGATCATTTAATATTGAATCCATTGAATGTATTCAATTATAGCCATTAAAAAGTTTTTTGGAAATTGTAATTCTCTCTTGAAAATGTAATGACCATTAATCTTTTTATGAAAAAGTCTTCATCTCATTCCATAAAAGGAACTTCTAAGGAAGAGAAAACTAAAGAAGTAAGGAAGCAAGTAAGAAGAGCTCTCATAGAGAGAAAAAGAGAGAGGAGATATCCACCATAGTGTGAGACTAGAAATCCTAATGAAAATCCTAGTTGAGTGAGATTGAGTGTTATTCTCTTATAATGAGGGAAACAAATATTGTAATTCTACTTTCATAGTAGAGGCATTTTCTGGACTAGGTCTCATGGGTTTTTATTTCTCAAGTTGAAAAGGTTTTCCCATGTTTTGTCTCATTATTCTATTTTTGTTATATTTTCTATTATTTGCTCATTGCTTCCGAAAGTGTCCATTCGAAAAAATTAATTTTGAATTTTCCCAACAATATAACGTACAAGAAAAATATATATAACATTAAACCCTAAACCCTAATATAAAGATTATTCTATCAAAATTTAATAAAATTTGTCATTTATAATTTTCATTATGCTCTCATATACAAATCAATAGTGGTATGTACTCCTTTCTTCAGTTTTAAATTTCCACCCGTTACACTTATCACCATCACTAAAAGAAAATCAAAATCATGAAATAGAAACCAATTTTAGAAACAAAAAATAATTAGTTGTTATATTGATTAAAGTAGAAACCATTTTAGAGACTAAAAAAATTTGGTTTCTAAATTAATTTATATTATTGTTAAATAGTTTCTAAATTGGTATCTAATTAGCTATCAAGGTTTTACTAACCAATTATTTAAATTCTAAATTTGGTAGCAAAAACCTTGTAGCTAATTAGATACCAATCTAGAAACCATTAAAACCATAATAGAAACTAATTTAGAAACAAAAAAATTTGATTTCTATTTTAGTCACTATAGTAACCAATTATTTTTTGTCTCTAAAATTAGTTTTTATTTCATGATTTTCTTGTAGTGAATTGTTTATCATAAATTTTATTACTTATTTAAGTATTTGATTAATCTATGTAAACCATCTTATTTTAACAACATTGATAATATATTTTATCTTTATGAAATTAGACTCAAGGATCATAGTCACTAAACATTGATATAGTTGAATTACATACATGAAAGTTTGCATTTTAGGAGAATAAAGAAATCAATTTCAACATGAATTAATAAGAGCAACACAATAAAATATAACTTAACAATACAACTAGAATAAAATATAACTTAACAATACAACTAGAAGTAAAGAATTGGTGGAATAGAATTAGAAGACAAAATAAAAGGATGAGAAGACTTAGAATATGGAGAATGATGTGCTACTTATAAAATAAGAAAGAACTTCGTGTTTCTCCAACTAAATAATCACCACTTGACTCCTTAAAACTAAGATGGATTCCAAAGAATTATTTCATACACAATGCGCTAAAAATCTCTCTCAAATTCAACATATGTCAAAGTGTCTTTACAAGAAAACATGACTATTTATAAGTGAAGACACCTTCAAATGTAGACCCAAATATATGGGAAATTAAATTTAAATCCTAATTCTAATGCATTGGCCTAGAATTAAGGAGGTAATTTTGAATTTTTTAAATTTAAATTTTCCTTCTCAAATGCACCAAAATTGAAAGGCATGGATGGTGTTTGTTTCATGCTTTCCTTTCTCCATATCTAACTATGTTTCTCTTGTCTTCTCTTTGTACCTTTAGGGTCTGTTTGTATCCAGGCACGGAAAAGCGAGGAATAGAAGAGTGCAGAAAAAATTAGAAAAAAAAAAAAGAAAAAAGAGTGAAAAAACAAAAAACGATGCAACTTTTTATTTTAAAACTTTCTCTTTTTATATGAGAATATTTGTAGAGAAAGATGACTTGACACTATTTTATTTTTAAAAAAATTAATAAATTATATATGATTATGTATATAAACTATATTTTAATATATATATATAACACTTATAATTTCTTAATTAATTATTAGTATTAATTTTCATATTATAATAAAATAAATAATAAATAAAATATTAATTTTAATTATTAATACATATTTTTATTTAACTTCATATTAATTTTTTTATTTTAAATTATTTTATTTCTAATATATATTTTTTAAATTCTATTATAATAAATTCTTTAATAATGTTTTTAAAAATTTATTATTTATCAAATTTGTAAACTTACATTTTATACATTTTAAAAAACTAAAAAAATCTTTCCCAATATCACATCAATTACAAACTTCAATAAACTTTCCTCACAAATCTACTCTAATATACCCCAATCCAAACAACCTCACTTTCCTCTCAAATCATTCTAAATCCTCTCCCTCAAATCC
>Ga0123342_1007464_pt1 | contig 14414 bp, 13 predicted proteins | sample Turbeawhitnodule_FD_89960 | JGI IMG/M metagenome (GOLD analysis project Ga0123342, IMG submission 89960) | Root nodule microbial communities of legume samples collected from Mexico - Turtle bean Mexico white nodule | ecosystem: Host-associated > Plants > Roots > Nodule | place: Mexico: Nepantla...
ACAAAACAATCGGTTGTTTTAACTTAGTTTGAAAACATTTTACTTTCACAAAGATTGAGAATGCTAATGCTTTAGATTTAATCACAGGATGGATTACAACATATAAACTACCCCAGAACAAAGTTTAAACCAGCACAGCAACATCAAGCATAGCAGAGGCTTCAACATCCTTCAAAGGATTTGGATTCTTCAAAACATGAATACCACTTGGTTCAACAGGGGCCTGCACTTAAGTGTGTTATCTTGGCTGGTCAAGTCAATGCAGAATAAATACTTAATTCGATCCAAGATACATGGTAAGCCCAATGATACGTCAGGAGGTCGGCCCAAAAAGCTTACAATCCATATTAAAAAGATAATAAAGTAAAAATAGCACTGAATTAGTTAAACACAAATATATACTAAAATTCAATAGAAATAAACAGTTAGAGATAATGTTTTACTTGTAACCATAAAATAAAGGGATATATTAACAACATATTTTTATGTTTGTTAACTCCTGAAGGGAGATCTACGAATGCTATAAAAGGGTCTCAAGACCCTGAACAAAGGTAAGTTTTCAATCTGGTGATACTACACGCATACAGATACTCTATATTCAGAAACTCATAATTATATGTTTTGACTGACTTGATCATCCGAGTTTTGTCAACAGGTGGAGCTTCCCTCACTGTGAATTACTAACATCCCAAAGCAGCAATAGCAAAAAAGAAAAAGTTTGTCCAAAATCGACCACCAAGGTCCGATCCAGGTCAGCCGTCGATAAATTTTTTATATTGAAATAAAATATATAATAAATAAAAGTAATATTATTATTAAGTAATAGTACAATTTCATATTATTAAAGTCTCTTTTGCAATATTTAATATTTTATTTTACTAGATAAGATTGAATTGAAAATAAATTTAATAATTAAAAACAACTTTTAGAGAAAATAATTTAATTAGACATGACTATTGTTAGCAGTCAAACACGTTGATTAGTTAACAAGTTGCATTTTCAAAATTTGAATTCAATATTATGTATATTGGTATTGTAAAAGAAAACCATTTTTATAAGACCACTAAACATATCCATCAACAAATGAAAAATTATTTCAGTTTAATCAATGATATTATAAAAAATCATTTAAATAAAGTATATAATAATCCTTATATGTCGACATTTAAAACTTAATTTAGTCTATATAAAAATATAGTTAATCATATATAAAATACTTATTATAAAAAAATTACATAACAAAATAAAAATATTTTAAAAAGTAAATACTCAAATTACAATACTAAAATAAAGGTAAATACTTAACTTCATTGTTGATCTGTGAAGTTGGTCCGAAAGCAACATAGAATTTACCATCCCTCGTGTATTGAAGGTAATTTTAGACTAAAGTATCAAAATAAATAGACTTAAATTCATTTTTATCTCCGTAATTTTTATCAATTTTAATTCCTATAAAAAATTAATTGTACATTTGGTTATTCTTCTCAAATTATACGTTATCCAATTTAATTTCTTTTAATGTATTTGTTAATAATAATATTGTTAGTTGTTCATTCGTATAGGATATTGGTAACAACTTTTAATTATAAACTTTAACCTATCTTATAATTGAAAAGATGTAAGTTTCTCTTGATAATTAAATTATATATTAATATTGGACTAAAATTACTTAATTTTAAAAGATTGGAGAACAAATGTTGTATTAAATTTTGACATGAATAAAAATTATGCATTAACGAAATTAAGAAACAAAAAAATATTGAGATGAAGATTCTGGATAAGAAAAAAATTTCCTAGCACCATCAACACACTTTGGTCTTTGATGCAGAGAAATCAAGGACATTTTAGGTTATTTTCTAACATTTTATATTCGTTAACGAATCCATGCATATATTACTATATAGATTTGAACATCTACATAGGATTTAACTATTATAGATTCTCTCACGTTTTATATTACTTGGTTTTAAACTATGTATTACATTCTATATCACTTTAAATTATACTTTGATGTAGAATATGGTGTTTTTTAAAAGATTACAAATTTTAATTTCTATCATCGGATGGACAATAACAATGAAAAATTTATGAAAGATGTGTTATCAAGATATCCAAAATATCAACAATAATTAAACTCTTTAAATCTATAAAAAAAATTATATGCAAAATTCAATTAGACATTATTTGAAGAGAATTTGAGAGTATAGAATTCCATATCATAGTGTAAACAAGATTCAAGTAAATCTGAAAAAAAAAAAGTGTGTAAGATATTAAGGTTAAATTAGTTGGAGGAGTGAATTCACTTTGCAATTCAAAATGTAAAAAATAGAGTTGTGAGAGTGAAACTACACTCATATATATTGCAGATACTACATCGATTATATAAGAAAATAATATAATATGTACTTTTTATTATAAATTATTTATATAATTGATGTAGTATGTATGAGATACATTAACTACTAAAGGAACTAATGTAAAAAAAGAACTAGTGTAGAAAGTACATGTTATACTAATTGTTTATATAATCAATAGAGTATATTTTCTACATTAGTTTTTTAAGGAATTAATGTAAAAAAGGTTCACTTGCTTATGAATTTTTCCTCATATTTTTATGTTGGTTATTTGAGAATTGATATTTTTTTTTTTTTAAGATTGTATTTTGCATTAGTGTAAATGAATCAATCATTCAACTAGTTCTTCGTTTCGTGTTGAAATGTATGTATCTATCAAGATCCTTATTTATGAGATCATCCCTTTTGAGGTTTGATGTGTTTACCACTTGATTTAATTTATTTTTTCATTAAATAGCCATCAAACCAATTATAAAAAGTTAAATATAGTTTGATTTAAATTTAATATAGAATCAAACTCAAAGTAAATCAATATGTTTTCATTTGATTTTTGTGATTATCAATATAAAATTGTTAAACATTTTTTACAAAAAAATTGGAAAACATTTTCTTACAAACAAAAAAATTAAAACTTTTCATTTCACAAATTTTATAAATAGAAAAAATTAACTATTCAAACTTCATTTCACAAAAATTACCATCTCTCTAAAAGTTTTTTCATGTACCTTAATCTCTAAATTTTTCAAATATTTATTTTTTTATTTTTTTTAGATTTGAATCCACCATAGAGATTGTTAGAATATATGACCTTAAACGAGAGGGGGGTGAATTGTTTAAAGGGAGTTTTCGAAAACTTTTTAAACTAGAATGAAATTCTTTGTAAGAAACCAGATTAGGAATTCAGTTAGCCAAGAAACAAAGCACAAAACAGTAAAACACAGAAAAACAATCGGTTGTTTCTTCGAAACAATCGGTTGTTTATACCAGCAAATCAACAACAACTGAATTTAAATGAGTTTAAGGGAAGAAAGAGATACACAAACAGTTTATACTGGTTCACTCTTAAACCAAGAGTTACATCCAGTCCCTAGAATCCACTGGGAAATCCACTAAGCAATCAATTACAGATTACACACAAAACCACCAAAGAAGTGACCTTGATCCCTTCAAGAAACACACTTCCTTTGGCTCAGCACATACACCAAGAATGTTGATCTTGACAACCTCAAGAGCAGACAACACTCTTTGGCTTACAACACCAAAATTTACAAAGTATTCAGAACGAATTACACTTGTTACAGAATGAACTGAAATCAATACAGATGTAATCCTATTCCACTCTCTCTTGAGAAACCAAAGCTGAATAGTGAAAAATCAAATCTTGAATGCAATCTCTGAAAAACTCAAATCTATTTTTCTCTTTCCTTGTTTGTTATAAAACATAAACAAACTATTTATAGCTTTCAAAGATTGGTCAAAGCATTTAAAACAGGAGCGCATTCAGTTTGAAATCATTTAAAGCACACTCAACTAACAAACAGATTCTGTTAGGATTTTCAAACAAACAATCGATTGAAAGCACGAAACAATCGATTATTTTGGTTTGACAACAAGTCAACCAACCAAAACAGGTTGTTTTTCACTTAGTTTGAAAAACACTTTAAACTTAAAAGTTTTGAAAATACTTTAGCTTTAGATTCAACAAAGAGTGGATTACACAGATAAACTACCCAGATCCTACTCTAAACACAACAACAACTTCAGTCTTCCATCAAACACTTAGGATTTGGATTCTTCAAAGCTTTTGATCACACTTGATTCAACAAAGATCTTAGTGGAGAATAGAATATTTTTGTCTAATCATAAATAATTTTTAGCAAGTTCCTTTTTGTATTTTTTTTAAGTTGGTTTTATGGAAATAGTTGCATGCTTAGGACTAGAGATTTCCACATGTTGTTTTTAAGGCATAGATAAATCTCTATAAGTTTAGGAAAATGATGATATGTTTAAATTATCGATTAAAGTATTTTATGTCCATATTTAGCTTTTCTATTCGAGTAGTGGGGTTGGGAGGTTGAACTTGATTTAAACAAGTTGAAAAGGTAAGTAATTTTGGTTTTATTCATGATAGTACCTTGGGGTAGAATATCTAGATTGTCTAGATGTGACTTGGTAAGTCATAACAATATATATTTTGTGCAGTGATGTTATTTTGATGAGGATGGTTGAAATTAAATATTTTGAAATGTAAAAATTGTACTTTTAATAGTTTTGATATATTAGGTATGCTTGATATTGCAAAAAATATTGAAAAGTATTGATTTGTGTTGTGGATTGTTTGTGGTTTAAATAGTTGGCCAAATTATAGATAAAATTGGTTGGTTTGAGTTTGAATTTGGTTTGGATTTCAAGTCCTAGAATTTAACCTTTGGATTTTAAGATGTTAATCTAGTTATGTATGACTTTTGTTTTTTGCTTATAAGAAGCACATGTTACCTGTACCGATCGATACTAGACAAGTCAGTCTCGGTCTAGGTGATCGACCGTCCGAGTAAAAAAACATCTTAGGTCATACAATAAATGGCAAGTAACGATAATTACAATGACACTTAATGAGTCATAATTCCTATCCCGAAATATGCGAGAAATATCTCTGACAAATCAACTAAATACTGATTAATTGAAGGATGTTACAAATATTCTCTAATATTCCAACATACCTATATACCTTCCTATTAATCCATGATCACATGCATATCAGTCAATAACTGATATCTGGCCCATCATGGCAAGGGCCAATAACCAATACAAAGTACTTATTTGATCCTCAGAGTACCTTTTTCAGGTCACCCCCGACCAAATACCAACATTTGTGGAAGGATACTTGAAGGAAGGAACCAGAGGATCACTGACACGTCAACAATTGTACGCCCAGTCTTAGGTACTATCTAGGCTCTCTTTTCCTATACAGGTACAATTGACGCCCATCGTAGGGTCGAGATAGTAGTCAATTTCAACATCGATTACAGACTAGCAACAATGGTGTCAACAAGGAACAATACTAACATCAATCGGGTCATAGACGAGCAGATCACACTGATCCAAATACTACAAGCGTAGATGGAAGAGATACGACAAAAAGGCATCGAGGATTAGCGAATGAATGGGGAAGAGGTACGCCTCCTCAAAGAACAGAAGAAAGAGTAAAAACAAGGACTCAACAAATCCGAGCGAGAGGAAAAATCTTAATCGGGTGACTGTACTCACACTAAGAAGACAACAAATGTCCAAACAAATACCCATCAAGGTTCAAGACAGACCGAGCAAACCGAGCAACCTCCTTTGACCGACGACAAAGAAGATCTGAAAGGACATCCTTTTACGGATGAGATAATAGAAGCATAACTCCCCTCCAAATGGAAATGACTGACTATTAGGCTCTATGATGGCTCCACAGATCCGAACAAGCACCAAAACGTTTTCAAGACGCAAATGACCCTTTACACAACCAACAAAGTCGTATGGTGTAAGGTTTTTCCAATTCTCTCAAAGAAGGCGCACTCAGTTGGTTCACTCGGCTCCCTCCCAATTCAGTGAAAAACTTCAAGGCCTTGGCGACAAAATTCACCACTTAATATGCAACAAGCAGACCGCATCACACTTTGTCCATGGCCCTCCTCAATGTGAAATAGGAAAATGGGGGATCTTTGCGGCCGTTCATAGAAATATTCAGTAAAGTTTGCATGGGAATCAGAAATATCATGCTAGAAATAGCCATGCATCACCTAGTTTCGACAATCCGACCGGGAAGGTTCATTGAAAGTTTGATCAAAAGACCTGCTAAGGATCTTGACGAATTGAGGAAGTGAGAAACCAAATTCATGGAGATAGAAGAATTAACCGACTGTCACAGAAGCATCCGGGCCAAGAATGGAGGAGATAAAGGGAACAAGAAAGACAGAAGAAATTGACCTAACTCGGGTCGGTCGGACAAACACAAAGAAAATTGAGGACCTTGGTTTTTTATTTACGCCCCATTGAATGTTGCGAGGGGTAAAATCCTTGATGAAGCGCTGCAAGCCAATCTAATCTCGACCCTGAAATAGTCACAAAGTCTGAGAAATGATGATACGTTTAAACATTGTCTGTACCATCGCAACTACAACCACACGACCAAGGGATGTCAAGCGCTGAAGGACAGGATAGAAGAACTCATCCAAGTTGGCCACCTACGGAATTTTTTTTGGACCGACACTAACTCATTCCAATCTCCGGAAAGGGAGAGGTACATACCTGGGAGTCGTAAAAAACAATATGATCGACGTGGATGAGAAGGCTCATGTCGTTTTGATGACAACCAGCATCTGGAAAAGCAAAGAAGAAGGAGTGATAGCCCCGTGCGAAGGAATCAACCGCAAAGCTAGAGTCTAAGAAGGAATGATCAGTCAAACACAATGCTCGGGAAGTCATCAATACCATAGTTGGTCTGATCCAATTCCGAAACATCGGTTGAGACCCCATGAACGTAACAAAACAAGTAAATACAATCGGTGGAGGATTCACTGGAGGTGGATGCTCAAATTCCGCCAAAAAGAATCACCTTCGAGTTGTTCAATCGGTCCATTCTGTGAGCACCAGAAGCCGGTCGAGGATGCCCCTGATCACCTTCACAGATGACGATTTCACTACAATCGACCTAACTCAAAACGACCCCATGGTTATAATCATGGAGATAGATAAATTTGTTATTACCAAGGTTTTGGTGGACCAAGGCAGCTCGGTCGATATTTTGTACTGGAAGACCTTCAAGAAAATGAGGATTACAGAGTCAAAAATTCAACCTTACGATGAACAAATATTCGGATTTTCAGGGGAGCGGGTAGACACAAAAGAATACATCGACCTATATACTACGTTCGAGGAAGAAGGATACCTTCGTAAGACAATAAAAATAAGGTATTTACTGGTAAATGCAAATACCTCTTATAATATATTGCTTGGAAGGTCGTCCATAAAATTTTTGTAGGCAATAATACCCACTCACCACCTGGCGATGAAGTTTCTGTCAGTAGTTGGTGACACGTGGATCATAAAATAGCTCGTGAATGTTATGTTGAGAGCTTAAAGGTTGAACCGACTAGTCATCTGTACAAAGCCTCACCACGTGGACGATCTCGAGAAAGGAGAGGACGATCGTCGGCAGGCAGGGAGCTGACTAGGGGACGATCATGAGAAAAGAGAAGATAACACGTGGTCGCTCTCATTGATCTTGATCCTTAGCTCGCAAAGCCCGCGTTGAACCTAGCAAGGACCTTCTCCCTCTACCTCTTTGAGACGATGAACACAAGACGCACATCAAAATTTCCCTCAAGCCGAACGACAATAAACTGGTAAGCCAAACTTTGTTTGATAATGCTGATTTGTTTGCTTGGACAACTGCCGACATGGCTAGAGTAAGCCTGGATATTATTACCCATCGGCTCTCCATTTACAAAGAAGCCAAGCCAGTAGTATCCCAGAAAAAACGAAAGATGGGCGAAGAAAAATGTGTTGCCACACAACAAGAGGCCGAGAAGCTGGTCAGAGTCGATTTCATCGAAAGACACACTATACCACGTGGTTGCCCAACGTAGTCATGGTCAAAAAATCAAAAGGAAAATGGAGGATGGGTACTGATTACACTGACCTCAATAAGACTTGCCCAAAAGATTCTTACCCCCTACCTAGCATTGATTGTCTTATCAATGGAGCGGTCGACGAAGTTCTCCCAAAAGGTGGGCTTTGTGATGTGATTATGATTTTGAAGATTCACCTACAGACAAATGACCCATAATGTTTGCACAATAAATCAAACAATTAGTGAAAAAGAAGTTAAAATATACTCTCTCAAGTTTGCGTCACTTTTGGTGAAAAGAAATCAAAAGGAGAACACTCAAAGAACTCAAAAAGAATTTTATCCTCTTAAAAAGGTCTATCTTGAGGTTGAGAACTCTCAAATGAAAAAGGTCAAAGCCTTAAGCACTTGATCTTAAAGGAAACCACCACAAAACTTAAGGAAAAGAAATAAAAAAAACAAACAAGAAAAGCTTAAGCAAGAAAAACTAAACCAATTTTGAGAAAGAGATTATGACAAAACTTGAAAAGGAAGATAAGCAAGAAAAAGCCACGCAAAAAGACGCTAAGATACTTACTAAACTTTTAACAAAGAATCTTTCTTTAGAAATTTGTCAAAGCAAAAGGATAAAAATTCCACAAAGGTTGAAATCAATTTGCCAATCAAGATGAAAATGTTGCTCTTTGAAAGATTGGAACACAAATAGCTTACGTACATTTCTTTTCTCTCTCTTTTTTTGTACTTGTTCTTGGATTATGGAAATGAAATGTCCATAGTTTTGATCATGCATATTTTCATATAGCTCCAATTTTCAGAAAAAGTTTGGGATTCAAAAAAATTGATCACTTGAAATCTTTTGTTTGGAACTTAAATCTACTTCTACTAAAACAAGTTTATAATTACTTATAAACTTTCACAATTAAAATCAAGTAAGTAGTGGCAAAATTATAAGGACTCCTAGAACACAAAAGAACACAAGACTCAAGGCAAAGAAGCAAGAACAATAAAAGACATAAAGGAACATTAAAAAAGTGAAACAATGCTATTGAATAAGGTAAATGCCGAATTTAAAAGCAAGAAAGTAAATGCTGAAATTAAAAGTGCTTGAAAGTAAAGACAAGAATTTAAAGGTGCTAGAATGTAAAGACAAGGAATTAAAGATGCAAGCAAGTAAAGTGCTAATCAACTCTAAAAAGATAAGCTCAAATACCAAAGCTCTGATACCACATGATGTGAGTTGATTTTTAGGAGTTTTCATTTAGGTGACACTTTACTTTTAGGATTAAGATTTTAGGAATTTAAGAGTGAAAACCTTAGGAAAATTCCCACTAGACACTAACTTAACCAAGTGGTTAAGTAGGTGTGACTGAGCATTTCACAAAGGCACAAATAAAAGACAATATATGGTGAGAATGGATGCAAAACTCAATTAAAAATGATAAAAACCGAGAGCAAAACCAAGGAAGAATACAAAGACAATGAACATAAATGGAAGGAGAAATGAAGGAGAATGGAAGAAGGAAACTTATGGAAAAGGGAGTGGTGATCATGCCACTTGATGGGTGGTAACCACCAAGATAAGTGGAAGGCCGCCACTTGAGAGTTTCATTCTCATCAAGATAAGACCAAGGGAGAGGAGATAACACTCACTCAAGCTCACACAATATTTGTGCAAAGTAACTTTTCTATTCAATTCAACATGTAAAATACAATGGGTAGGCCTCCTATTTATAGGTGAAGGAGCCTTGGAAAACAAGCAAGAGGGGTAGGATGGGAAAAGGAAAAAAATGGCAGCCTTAGGGTTTGACTAAGTCAAACCCGCACCCTAGGCTTGTCCTTCTAGAAATTAGGTGAAATTGTCTTCCTAAAGGGCTAGGAATAAGCTAAAATGATACCTACACCCCGTATTATGCTAAATGAACCTTATTCTAGCTTATCTTTGCTATTTGGACCCCTAAAGTAAGCCCAAATTATTTACAAACATATTCTATTTTTTAAGAAGACCAAAAGGAAGAACTTCTGATATTTGGGTTTATAGCTTCTTCTTCTTTTGTATCTTGAGAAGATTGACCATTTTGGGAAGTGCTTGTTGTGTCCTTAGTTATCTATCGGTTTGTATCACTTTCGGCCTTAAAAATGCAGGTGTCACTTATCAACGAATTATGGACTACTTTTTTAGGGGGACGCTCGGTCAGAATTTTGAGGTCTATGTAGACGACATTGTGGTTAAATCTGATTCATGCTGGCAACACATTAAAGATCTACAAGAAGTATGTAAAGCCCTTCACAACCATGGCATGAAACTCAACCCTAACAAGTGTGCATCCGGGGTTGAACGGGGGAAATTTTTGGGTTTTATGGTCACTCATCGCGACATAGAAGCCAACCATGAGAAATGTACGGCGATCACCGAGATGCGCAACCCCGAGAATGTCAAGGAATTTCAAAGATTAGTCGAGCGGCTAACAGCCTATCTAGATTTGTATCGAAGTTAGCTGAGAGAACCAAGCCCATTGTATAGTTACTACGCAAGGCGACTAGGTTTCAATGGACAAACTGGTGCGAAAGGATTTCCCTTCAGTTGAAAGCTTTCTTGTCATCTTCCCCGGTTATTCAAAAACCGAATGCAACGGAGCCCATCACCATTTACCTCATTATCTTAGAGGAAGCGATCAACACAACATTGGTTCAAGAGGTTGAGAAGGATGAGCAACCGATTTATTTTATCAGCCGGGTTGAGATTCGTTACCAAATGATTGAAAAGGTTGTCTTGGACTTGGTGATAACAACACGACGAATGCACAGGTACTTTCAGAATCATTGCATCGTAGTTAAAAATGACTATCCAATAAAAAAGATATTAGTGAAGCCAGACTTCGCCTGACGGATGATAGGATGGGTCATGGAGTTATCGGAATTTCAGATTCAGTATCAGTCCAGGGGAGCAATTAAATCACAAGCTTTAGCTGATTTTGCAGTAGAGCTTGGCCCTCGTCCGACCGAGGATGAGGACTCTCAATGGATTTTCCATGTTGATGGTTCCTCCAACAGTAGATCATGCGATGTAGGGGTGGTGCTCGAAGGACCAGGTCATGTTCTTCATGGCAGGCATTGAAGTTTGAGTTCAAACTGTCAAACAATCAGGCCGAGTATGAAGCCATCATAGTCAGTCTCAATCTAGCCCTCGATTTGGAGTTAAAAAAGCTTATTCGCAAAAGTAACTCCCAACTTGTTGTCGGTCAACTTAAGGGAGAATTCGAAGTCAAAGAATTTTTGCTATAGCGATACTATCATTTTGTTTAGAATTTGATTACCAGATTTACTGAGGTAATGATCTAGCACATTCGTCGAAAACACAATGCCCGAGTTGATATGCTCTCACGTCTAGCAACAACCAAAAAGAAAGGGCTTCATCGGTCAATCATCTACATTACCCTCAACAATCCCAACATTAGCTCAGATGAGTGCATGACAACTGATATACAACCAAACTAGATGACACCCATCAAACAAATTTTAATAGATGGGAACTGCGAAGCACGCTCTGAAAAAACGAGACATCAGGCCACCCTGTTTCTTCTTATCGACCAGAATCTTTACCGCTGAGGGTACACTCGACCTCTCTTAAAAGTATCATCCCTGACCAAGCTGACTATGTCATGCGGGTAATACATGGGGAGATATGTGTTACACACTTGGGAGGAAGAACAATGGCCGCTAAGGTATTACGGGCAGGTTATTATTAGTCAACCGTACAGGGCAATTGTACAGATTTTGTACAAAAATATGTTAAGTGTCAAGAATACGGTAGCTTATCTCATCAAAGGCTTGAGAACCTTCACTATATTCTCTCGCCATGGCTATTTGTAAACTGGGGAATGGATATCATCGGACTCTTTACCTCAAGAAAGGGGCAATGTAAATTCCTTTTAGTGGGAATAGACTATTTCACGAAATGGATAGAGGTCATATCTCTGGCGGCCATCACAACACAAAATGTCCAAAACTTTGTATGGAAAAGTATTGTGTGTCGTTTTGGAATACCACATGTCATCATCACCGACAACGATCGACAATTTATCGATCGAGGACTGGTTGAATTTTATGAAAAGCTTGATATTAAACATATCGTGAGCTCATTGGAACACCCGCAAACCCATACCTAAGCCAAAGCCATCAATAAAATCATTCTTAATGAATTAAAAAAAAACTTTGCCCAGCTAAAGGTAAGTGGACCGAAGAGCTTCTCGAAGTTCTGTGGGCTTACCAGTGTACTACGCAAGAAACCCTGTACAACTTGACAAATGGGACACAAGCTATGATCCCAATTGATGTCGGAGAGCCCTCTCTACATCAACAAATTATGGATTTGAACCTTAAGAAAGAAAGTTTGTTGGTTGACCTCAACCTAATCAACGAATTCAGTGACAAAAGCAGAATTAGGGAAGAAGCATGCAAGGTTCGAGCGACAAGGAGGTATAATTTGAAAGTAAAACCAAGAAGCTTCCAAAAGAGAAATTTGGTCTGGTGGATGTGCAGTGACGCTCGGAAAAATGAAGGAAAGTTCTTGAGCAATTGGGAAGGACCTTTCCGCATTTCAAACACAATGGTCGGCAGAGCCTATAATCTAGAAATTCTATTAGGCAAAATTGTACCGAGAACGTGGAATGCCACGCATCTCAAGTTTTATTATAGTTGATAAATTGCAATGAAAATAGTATACTCTTTCCTCGCTCAATTTTTGTATCCCTAAGGAGGGTTTTCGACCGAGAAAGTTTTAACGAGGCCATTTAAGATTATATGCTTGCTTATTTGCATACTGTTGAAACAGGAATTGCTCGGTAACGGCCTTTACCGACCACAATATTATCATAAGCACTACAAAAATTTCCTATCGCTTATGTGATCCGAATAGGAGTCTTAACTCCAACTGCATTTATCGCCCACGCGATCCGAACATGATTTTTTACTCCAACTGATTCCAATGAGGCCAACTCCTTAACCAGTCTATCGTGATAAAAATGAAATAGAAGTGTTCACTTCAACCGGTGTTATTTAATGAATTAGATGTTCTTCATTGATTAAATTGTATGGCATTGATCGACTTTATAAAGCCCATTTGGCCAGACCTACTCACATTTACCATGCAATTGATGGTTATAAGTCATTATTGACTCTAAACACCAACCTCGTCTCAATGGACGATGGCTTATGAAAAGAAGAGGCCATATACATCGACCAATAAAAAATACATCGATCAATTATGTTTATCGGTGGCTTAAAATAAGTCATTCCTGACTCATATCAACTGCATTCTAGCAACATTTACTCAAGAAAAGAATTTCTTTACTTTGGTTAGTTTGTTAAGACTCATCGGTCGAACGAAGTTATTACAACATCATTAAATGAGGTTATTATACTCTAAACGTTCGGCTTAGCGTTAGCCATATCTATTATTTTTTACGATGACCATGTTATTTGAGGAAACTTACAAGCTCGGTCAGCCATTACCAATTCAAAGGCAAACATTAAAATTTCAAAGCTAGCATAGATTGAATATGGCAGATATTTAATTTTTTTCAAAACATAAGTTAAAAGCCAAAATCTAAATTGTTCACGACCCACATCTCGAGCTCATAAAATTTTCAAGAAAACAATACTGAACGGATTACTTCTTCAATAGAGCGTTCGCCCTCATCCTAGTTCTCCCCTTGACCATTATCTTCATCATCACCCCTAACCGATACAAGTTGCCTATTCATCACATCTTTCTCCACATTATATCGGTCATCGTTAACTAGTGTGCCATGATAATAGGCTACTTGGAAAATGACTTGGAAGAAGCAGTTCTTGCTTATGTGTAAGAGGAAGACCTCGATTTTTTCCACTTTCAAGGCCAAAACCCTCTTTTCTTCTTCGACCTTTGCACGGTCGACCTTCTCCATCTGCAATTTGACTTCCAACGCCAACACCTTCCTCTTGGCCTTGTTAGCTTCAATTCTGACTTGGCGACACTTCTCATCCGGTGCACCCATGGCTTCCAGGGTCATTTTCAGAGAATTGGAGGATTCTATCAACTTTGCTTTTAACTTGGCCACCATGGCGGCAAAATTTCTCTTCAATTCATCACCCAATGTTTGGGTCACCACCAACGAGTGACTTAACTGTTGATCAAGAGTGATCAAGGGCTTTAAAGAATCCAAATTCAAGTGTTTCTCTTAGTGAAACACTTAGAACACAAATAAGTTGAGAAATAAATGCAAGAAAACAATGCAAGCTAACTATGCAATCAAAGCTAGTCGGTTTAGCACACAAATTAGACAAAAAATAAACATGCAAGACGTAGCTATGAAAGCAAAAGAAAAGCAATTACAAACAAGTAACAATTACTAATCAAGAATGCTATACTATTCGGCCCTAGGTGAGGCTTCTTGGACACTTTGAGC
>Ga0123342_1007465_pt1 | contig 14413 bp, 10 predicted proteins | sample Turbeawhitnodule_FD_89960 | JGI IMG/M metagenome (GOLD analysis project Ga0123342, IMG submission 89960) | Root nodule microbial communities of legume samples collected from Mexico - Turtle bean Mexico white nodule | ecosystem: Host-associated > Plants > Roots > Nodule | place: Mexico: Nepantla...
ATATGAGAATGAATATCTCTTCTTTCTTGTTATCCAAATCAAAACAAATTGTCTGAATATATACAAGTAGTACACTCATTCTAGGGTTTAACTAAAGAAGGAAATAATCAATATTAAATACTAGAATCATAACACATAAAGATAAAATAAAGGTTATTCCCTTCTATAAAGAGAAATAACTGATAATTAGAAAAGACACCCAATTATTCTTTTCTATAAAGAGAAACAACTGATAATTAGAAAAGACTTCCAATTAATATTAGGATCCTTTTGTAACTCTGGTATCCGTATCCTTTAATACTCTTCCTTCCTAGTTTCGGTTCTCGGTTTTCTCGTAATCCAAACTCGGAGGGTATCTGCAGAAGACACTATGACGCTCAAGTCAGCAAAGACGTTTGGTACTCATTTCTCAGAGCACTGTATATGATGACGTACCTTATTATTGGAATATGTGTTATTTATATCACCTTTGGTAGACTTTCCTACTTGGATCAGGTTAAGGAGTTGGAATGCGCTTAGGGCTACATTACCTAGTTCCTAATCGCGGATTAGCTTCGCTGACCTTCATTGAGCTAAATAGACTTGTGCTGTTAGTTGGCTCTACGAACGTGGGCCTTTATTTCGGTTGGCCCAATGATGAGGACCGAGACGTGACATCAGTCGTACGATTCTCACGAGTATATATTTTAACTTATTTTTTTAAGGATATGAATATTTTTATTAAATTCATCTGCATGAAAGCTAGAATTTAGCTAATATAAGAAAGATGATCGTGAACATCGTGAAAATTGCGACAAAACTGATTTCCAGTATCAATCTTGGAAAAGAAAAATGCATCTTTATGTTATTTGAGACTCAGTATCCCAAGTAAAATTTCACCATATTTTTGGGAAATTCACATAAATAATAGGACAAGTTTCATACATTTAGTGAGTTAAAAATTGTTAAAAATTATAGCTTAAAATTGAAAACTATTTCAAAAAGACTAAATTAACAAATACTCAAAAATAAAAATAAAAACTAAAATAATTACTTTAAAAATTAAAGGATCAATAAATAAAAGGATGAACCTACATGTTTATTATAACAAAAATAACATGCAGCTGGGATGGACACGGTGTAACATCCCCTTTTCAACAGTTAGATTAATTGCCAAACATTATAACATCATGACAGGCGTACATATACATCTATATATTTATATTTTTCCCCTTACAAATTTTTAAACCTCCCTTTTCCTATGAAAAAATAAATAATATATATATATATATATAACTTTAAGAAAAAAAACACACACATATAATCATACACATACATTACATTAACATCTCATTCACAACTCTAATGGATACAGTTTCAATTTAATCATTAACATTTATCATAATCAAATATCAAACTCTAAGCCTATTTGTTAGCTCTCACGTCACAAGGTATTAATATCAACATCACAAACACTTGATTCTACTTCTATAAGACTCATGTGTTGAATTAGAGACAAAGATTTACACCAATCATATTACTTTCATTAAGTTTTCACCACAACAAGATTGTGTATTAGGAACTCAATCCACTCATATAACAAGGTAAATTCGTATGAGCTATCAAACACAATTCTTTTTCACATCGCAAACTAGGTCATGGGAACCCTTTCGTCTCTCACCATCTAATATTTTCTTCTATCCAATATTAATAAAATCGAGATAATCTCCTTTACAATCTCAATTTCAATACACAATCATAAACATCTCAACATAATATTTTCTCTCTAAATGTTCACAACACACCACATGTTATATCATAACCATACAATCATAAATTTTCATCAATACATATACATCCAACTTAACTCAATGCTAATAAATTAAAATTCACCATCCATTACATTATAATAATGTTAAAATATAACAATATAGTGAAATATAAACAAATTTTAGTATTTAGCAACATTTAAAAACATGTTTCTTCAAAGTTTAGAAAACACCCTCTTTCTTAGACAGCACTTGACTCGTCCAACAAAGTAAGCATATGTTGCAATTTCTCCAACCGCCATTTTGCTCGCTTAGCCAAATGTGTCAGCACATCGAACAAGTTTTAGTAGCTTAGAAAAAAAAATATTTGCCTAACAACTACACTATTGGGAGTTTTCATAAAAATATATCGCCCAACAATCAAACCACTTAGAGTTTTTATTTAAATAGTTCACCCAAAAAATTTAACTCACTTATCGACCAAAACTCTTGAGTTTCAATTAAATAAGTTTTGTTTGACGAGACTGTACTCGTCCAACGACCAAACCATCAAGGGCTTTTATTTAAATAACTTACCCAATAAATTTAACTCGCCTACTAACCAAAGCTCTCATGTTTTCAATTAAATGAATTATGCACAACGAGATTTTTGCTCGTCCAAGGACTTTGCATAATACATAAATTTTTCAAAATAATGAAAGTATCCTAACCGATTCAGACTAAGTTTTCACTTTGTTTTATGCCTAACATTGAATATTTTGCTTAAAAATAACCACAACTTAAACCAATTTGTCTTAGATGCAATATTTTAACACTAAATTGGTAAGCACACAACAATTCCATTCATTTAAATAAAACAATTTTATCTCAAACTCAAACATTCAAAGTATATTCAAACAACACAAATTCCTGCATAAAATCAATTAGTGTGACCACATCACTTTCACATCCAGATCATTTAAGAAAAACTAAACTAGTTTCTCTTACCTTTTTAACTTGCTTAAACCAAGTTTTAAGCTTCCAATTTCACTACTTTCACATGAAGACTAAACATGTACACAAAACACTCTGATAAACAATTTAAACATATACATATGCTCATTAACTAATAGATATTCATCTTTGCCCTAGAAGGACCACATGCAAAACCTTACTCCCCATGCAAACAAAATTCTTAAAATTGTCTCAAGAGAAAGGGACAAAGATGAACTTATTTTAAAACAATTTTGGGTTGAGTAGATTTGCTTTGTTCTTGATAAATGCTAGATTTCAGTAATATTTCATATTAAAATATAGAAAATAATCATAATATAACCCCTAACTTATGAATTTAAACATTTTTATGTATTTTGTGTTTATAATTTGAATTAGAACGATTTATTCCCAAGTTTTTGTTAATTTCAAGATTCTATCGAAGAAAGGATATGAAAAGGCAAAAGGAAAATAGACAAAGCTAAAAAGGGAAAGTTGGAACGCGCCAACACTCACCTAAGCTCGCCCAAGCTCACCCAATCTCGCCCAGGTGAGATCACTCCAGTGACATTGGACCTTTTTTTGTACAACTCGCCCAAATGAGCCTAATAACACCCAAGCGAGAAGTCACTTAGCCCAAACCCAACTAGTTTAAATATGAGACTCCAATTGGGAGAATAGAAGGTGTTAGAAACCTTAGAGGAGACAGTCGTTAAGGAGAAACATTCTGGATCTTCTTCATGCTTGTAATAGCCAACATGAGTGACTAATTTTATCCTTTGGGATTGAGAGTAATCTGTTCAAACTCTTATGTATTGAGAAAGAGTTACCATTTCGAGTGTCTAACAGATACTTGAAGAAAGAGAATACATGAAGCTTCAACGATTATATTCAAAATCTTATATAAAGACCTTGAAGATGAAGAAGTAATGAGAGAAGTGTGATACACAAAAAAAATGAAATTGAAAGAAATATAATCATGTGTGAAAGAGTTGTGCCTTGTACATATTGTATTTGCTTTGTAGAGCATCTATAAAATTGGGTAGTGTGCTTAACCACTGTAAATCCTTCACTTTGTGAAGTATATCCCGTGAGCTTTCGTTGTTCTCTCTATAGAGAGGTTTCTCATATTGCTCAGAGATTTTAATCTTGGGGGGAGGTTAGGGTTGATTGCCTAGAGAGGTAGATAATACTTGGTGACATAAAGAGGTTAAAGGATACTTGTGGTTCCTAAAGAGGTAGAGAATACTTGTGGACATGAGGAGGTGTAAGAATACTTGTGGACCTGAAGAGGTGTAAGAATACTTGTGGACCTGAAGAGGTGTAAGAGAATACTTGTATACCTAGAGAGGTGTAAGAATACTTGTTTACCTGAAGAAGTGGAAGAATAATTTTATACCCAGAAAGGACATGATGTGGGTAAACCAATATAAATATTTGTCTACTTCTCTCACTCTAGTTTTATTTAGACATTGTTTTTAATTGTTTGATATTCTGCTAATTGTTTTATCAATCAATTTTTTGTTTTTTATAATATATGTTCTAACACCGAAAAGTCTTTTATAGTGATTAGATTATAAATAATGTAGTATAGACCTATTTTGTAGTAATTTGAAAATACATTCTCAATTGTATTATTCATAATTAAATTTTTCTTTCAATTGATTAATCAGAAAATAACATTTTTTATTTCTAAATTGTTGAACCCGAAAGTTTATTTTCTTTGGTTTAAATCCTTGATTAATCCGATTAAAGGCCTAATGGTTTGAATAACGCATGTTTAATATTTGATTGATCAGGAAGATTGAAACTATTTGCTGCACCTGCCATCACTTCACAAGATTATTAGCTAAAAGAAGCACAAAACTGAGTAGATATATAAATAACAGAGAGCAAAATGAGTATTTCAAAATAACTGGGATTATGAAGAAAATATGGAGGCGCAAAAAAGTAATTACATCCAAACTATAAGTCCAAAATTACAGTCCAACTGTTTCTTTCATCAAATCTCAAAATTCTATCCTCACCTCTCTATTTAAAAACAGCATCATCTATATACATTAAATTAATTAAATTTTAAACATATATTAAATTTAATGATCACTTTTAAATTAATTCATAGGAAAATAACAAGTCTTTATTCATTTTTTCTGTGCACTGCTTAATTGTAAATATCATTTTATTAATATATATTTGACTACGGTTTAAATGTAGTTAAACCAATCAAACCTTAAATAAGTATCCTAGTGGCCATTTTCAAAAACATTGAAAACAATTTGTTTTATTTCTGATTACATGAAATAAAAATATTTATTCAATAAATGGTTATTAAAAAAAAGTCACCTTCTCCTATACAGTTTTATTCTGACGGGCACAAGTTTGTATTTCCTTAAAAAGATGAGAAACTTTTTTCTAACCTTATTAAAACTTCTATTCTACTTTTTTACCCTATCTTCTATCTTACTCTTATTTTTTTTACTTTAATTATTTTAAAATTAAAAATAATCCTAAAACAGTGAAAAACTAACTTAGTATAAACATATTTTGATAATCTTTACTTTATATTCAACTACTATATACGACTACTTAACTAATAGTTATAATAATATAAATATTAATATAATTTTAAAATGTTATATTATTAAATAAGATTTTCGAGCAGTATAAAGGTTGTAAAATAATAATAATTAATCAAAACGTGAAATGGTATTTAAGTTATAAAGTAATGATTTTTAGGTGTAGTTGATTTCACAATCAAATATATTATTATTTTAAAATTGTATTTATTTTAATTTTTATTAAGAAAACATGATATTTTATTATTAAAAGAATTTGTGAAGGGAAAGTGAAAGTTATAATATTGATTTCTAAGAAAACAGCCTTGTAAATTGATACAACCCAAACTCCGTTGGATCCACATCCCTTGCAACCAAACATGCCCTTAGATAACATTGCATGCAGCCAAAACCATTGTTAATTCCAACAGAAACATCACATATGCATCAAATTCACGCTGTGTCTTGTTAATTTGTTTTTCCATTAATCACGTTTAGAAGAAAAACTTCTGAACCCCTATTGACCTAAAAACCCCATTTGATGATCTTTTTCACAACTCATACACATACACCAAAAAAAACAAAACCTCCTCATTTTATCTTACCCTTCTTCCATAAAAAAGTTAAACCCATTGGGTGAAGATGAAAAAAGAAGAAACATTGATTTTGACCTTCACCTTGTGCTGAGAAAGAAACAAATGCCTGCGACTCCTGATCGTAGTTCTGGACGCACGTTGATATGGATCACTGCGTCTATTTTGTTCACGTGTGTCCTCATTGGAGGAGGGTGCCTTGTAGAATACATTGTTCTTCCCGAGTCAAAAGTTCCATCTTGGATCCTCGTTTTAGGGTTCATGTTGATTTCTCTACCCTGGGCTTTTTGGTTACTCACTTTCTTGTACCGAATCTTCTCACGGTGTTGTGGCTGTAGAATTGATTTTGACGTTGAAAGAGAGGGATGGAAAGTTGGTGGTGGTGGTGATGGTGCAATTGCTCACGGCGATGCACATGTTGAAGCCAATGTTAATGGTATCGATAGAACACTATCTGTTGCTTCACACGAGAGTCAAATGCCATTGGCAAAATCAATGGCCTCGTGATCAAACTCTAATGGGTGGGTTTTTCTTTCAAAAGTTGCATCCTCATGCACGCATGCATTTGTTGCAGTCACTGTGAAATGATTGTTAGTTATCACACTATGTGGTACACATATAACTGGAATCCAAGAAATCTTCATGGGTACATATACCCTCCTTATGTGAAACAGTAATGAACTTGAAGACACACAACAAGTGTTATTATATTGAATTCAAACTTCTCTCTCTTCTCCAGCTTTTGTTAGTTTTAAAAGTCTTTATTCAAAAAACTTGTCTCAGAATTTGTAGATTTTTTTGTTCTCATTACCTTTTACTATTTGCCAACAAACCAATATGTTACGTTTTTTCTTTCACATTTTCCTTTACCAGTAATTAACTTTGTTTATTATTCAAGAGTGATGATAAAAAGTTTTGACACAAACAATACAATTTCAGGGTAGCTGGGAATTCAGATTGATTGGAGTGGAAAGAAGAGATGTAAAAAGACATAAAGTGATAGAAAGAAAAAATATATGGATTTTTTTAAAGGAAATGAGATAAATGAAAGAGAAAGATAGTGACTATGTATACAACTAAAGGATTTAAGGTTAACTTTGTAAATCTTAATACACTAAACTCTTCTTAGGATGATGTTTTTGGTGATTTGTTGTAGATGTGGACGACTAATTAAAGGCATTAAAGGATCCCGATACTTAATGTCTATTAGTGCGTGTCTTATTACTAATATAATATATAAATGTTTTGTAATTATATATATTATGGGAATTTTTTTTATTTTTATTACTATTGTATATATGTGTATTTTTATTTTTATCTTTATTATATATGTATTTATAGTTATTAAAATAAGTATAAATTCATATTTTAATGTTTTAATTCATTCTAAAAAAATAGTTGGGTTAATAAAAATTTATTAAATTATTTCAAATATGTAAATAATAATATTATGTATTCAAATTTTAATATTAAATATAAATATATATATGTAAATATGATTTCTCACATAAGTTTATGATAATTAAATTTTTTTATAATAATATATTTAAAAAAAATATATATATATATATATATTATATTTTAAATATTAAACATTATGATTGAGATGAAGAGTGAAAATTTTGGTATATGCGTAAATGAGCTATTTTGCTTTTTTAATCGATATCTAAAAATTTTAAAAAAAAATTATGTTAAATTATGATATTTTTTTATTAAATTTTAATATTAAACATAATATATGTAAATGATAAAAATAAAAAATCTGGATAAAGAAGAGCGTCTGTTTCCACTAATATTATATAAATTACATTATTTTTTAAATTAATTATCATAAAAAATAAAATTATAAAAATAACATATATTAAAGTTATATACACTTTAATATAATAAAAAATGTGAAAATATGCGTAAGATTCTTTTTAAACAAATTGAATTTACTTCGAATTTGAACAAATAAAACCGTATTTACAATTAATTTTTAAAAAAACATAATTTTATTTAAATTGTATCACTTTTATTTAAAAAAAATCTTGATGTGAAATACGTTATGTCAATGGTCAATAATCAACTAGAAAAGTTTTATTAACACCATGAATAGTAAAAAACATACTGTTTATAGTAATATAATAATATTTTTTAATTAAAATAAAAATAAAATGAATAAAATATTATTTTATTAAGGTGTGAAGTGTATATTTTTACTGTTGAGAGTGTTAATACATCAGCACCCATAATCAACCGTCAAAACATATTCTTCTATTGAAAAAAAAAATTCTAATTTTTGCACCTAAGATATAAGAATATGTGTTGTTGCTTTGATAACATCTGATTGTGTTCAATCACATAGAAAAACAATAAAAAAAGGTAAGGATCAGTGAGACATGGTGAAAATGATTTTTAGGAATACGGGCGACACCAATAATAATTTATTAAGTTGTTGTTTTGATAGTAGAGAGACAAATAATAAATTTTACTTTAAATCATCTATGTCCAACCCTTGAATTAAAAATCATGTATGTAATGGTGGTTAATTTCACTACACCACCCTTTGTTACATACTCCCCTTTCTCTCTCTTTTTGGCATACTTCATGCAATCACCCACACTATTGTTGCCACCATACCTTCCAAACATCGCACAACGCTTACCACCTTCATTGTATGCAACACGCTTTCCTTTCAGCCATCAACTTCATTCAATCAACGACTCAACTCTTCCAGATTTCTCTCCCTACGTGCAAGGGCTTAAAACTGGAACACTTTGTTTTGAAGTATGTGACTATCAATGATTTTCTTGCATATGGTATGTTGTTTGGTTGCAGTACACCAGGAAGGTTGTCATGTCCATATTGCATGAATAATTTAAAGAGGTTTTGGTTGGACAATGGTAATAAGTTTTCTTGGTTTAATTGTCGTCATGAACTTTTGTCTAATGCTCATGCATATAGAAGACATAAGAATGTATTTTTAAAGAATTAAATTGAATATTCTCAACCTCCATTGATATAAGTTGCGGATGATGTGTGAGGACAAGTTGCCTATTTTCCCAAAGTAACTGAGGAAGTACAATTTTCCTATCATGGTTGTGATGTAGCTCATAATTGGATAAAGCAAAGCATTTTGGTGCTGCATATTGACATAATATTGAAGTGATGCATATTGAAAAAAATGTGTTTGATAATGTCTTCAATACAATGATGGACATACAAGGCAATTATTGATTTTTAAAAAAATTGTCAAAGAAAGGAGTTAGAATTACGACATCTACCTAATGGAAAAGTTGTGAAGCCTAAAGCAAAAATTGTTTTATCTAGGGAACAAAGAGTTGTTGTCTTTAAATGGATTATTGAGTTGAGAATGTCTAAAATTTGTGTAGATGTGTGAACATTGAACAAGGAAGAATGATTGGAATGAAAAGTCACGATTGTCATGTATTTATGGAGGAGTTATTGTCTATTGATTTTAATGCACTACCAAATTAGATATGGGAACCTATAGTTGAGTTGAGTACATTCTTCAAAGATTTGTGCTCAACTATTTTGCGAGTGAATGATTTGTCACTCATGGAACAAAACATTTTCATCACATTATTTAAATTGGAATGATTATTTCCACCTACATTCTTCAACTCAATGGAACACTTACCAATCGATTTACCTTGTGAAGCAAGAATAGGAGGTCATGTTCAATATCGATGGATGTATCCATTTCAAAGGTAATATATTTAATTTATCAAAATTTCAACATGCATATTATATTGGTCTCATATGAAGTTAGTAATTAATGATATGACGATGTTGTTGGTTTTATTAGTGTCTAAGATCAAGAGGGGGTGAATTGAGCTTATAAATTTTTCGCAAAGAATATTGTTTTCGAAAAATCTTGACAAAAAGAACATATTGATTAAAAGTAAAATAGATTTAAATTTCTGATTACACGGGCACTTCCAAAAACTTAAAGAGATTGATTTTAGAATCAATGGATTTAATTTTCAACTTTACAAAACACAGACAACAAGCAGATTAATCAACTGTACCAACAAGATTAGTTAAGAAAGATTTTAAACCAAGAAATCCAACTTCAAATATTTGAAACCAGTCTTGGAAAGAAAAAAAAAATCTATAACAAAATTATTTAGAAGCCCTTATTACTTGTTTCATCCGGCCAATACATGCAAATTATGTTCTATACAAGTAAACAAGAATTTTCCAAAATCTTGAAGAACAAAGTATGAATCAGCCCAGAAACAACAAATTCAAATTTACTTCAACATATTTATTTTAGTGCAGTATATCAAAATTTCCAGAATTGCTTGCAGAGATTAAGGAGAGAGAAGCACACAGTTTTTATATTGATTCACTAACAAGAGCTACATCCAGTTCCACCTTACACCAAGGTGGTTTCCACTAAATCAAAATAAACCTTTACAAAACCTCTTGGTTCTTGAACTCTCCAAGAACAAAGAGAAATTATGCTAAAAAACCCTATTTCAACACCACCCACACTTCAAGAAACCCTATCAATAAGTGCAATTACAAACATGCAAGAAATCAGAAACAGATCTCCCTTTATGCAGTACACTGTGACAAAATCGGATATCCTTCACCAAGAGTCACTAGCATAAGAAAACTTGTAGTTTTTTTATAAAACTTTTCAAAAACCAAAGAAGGATTTCAAACCACCACTGAAAGCTTCTTGAAACTATATGCAAAACGTAATTTTTCAGAAGTCTTTTAACATGAAATACACCTTTCCTTTTATAGCTTTCGGATTGAAATAGAATTTCAAAAAATAGTTAAAAAGTTGTTATCAAAATAACATATTGAAATTTAAATGAACAGATTGTTTTTCGAAAATACAGTTGGTGGTTGTTTAACCACTTCCAAATCAGTTGCAACGACAATGTTTAGCCAAACTGACTTTGATATCAGTACTTAGCAATTTTTAAAAAGCTTTTGCAATTTTTAAAAAGCTTTTGCAATTTTTGCAATTTTTAAACTTAGAATAAAGCTTTTAAAAAGGACTTAGCAATTTTTGCATCAGTACAAAAATGAATCTATTGTTTTGTAAAACAACAAATTTATTTTGTGTGCAATAAGCTAGTTTTGAAAAACTTAAAACAGTTTTTGATAAGAACTTTGTAAACAATCCTTGTGCTTGAGCTCATCATCTTGGTTACGATATATAAGATAGATCACAATGCAAAAGGCATATTTAAACAACCTCTAACCTTATATAGATCGTAAATTACATAACAACAAGCTTCAAAGTGATTTTCTACATCAAACACACTCTTTGACATGTTGTGAAGAATCTTCATCTATCTTCAACAGATGTATGTTATATTAGGTACTTGAATATAAGTTGAAAAAAATGGTTAAGAAAAAACATGTGTTGAAGAGTCAATATGTGAGGCATATCTGGTGCACGAGACTTCTCATATTTATTCATATTATTTTGAGTCTCATATGTAAATAGTGAGAAATAAAGTAAGTTGCAATGACGATGGAGGTGAAGATGAAGAAGCTCACCAAACATCAACCATTTTTAATCATCCCAATCACTTTAATGGAACTTCTTCAAAAGTATTTAAATAAGAAAGAACTCACACATTTGCATGTATTACTTAACTGTGAAGAAGTGCAACCAAAGTACCTAAGTTGATTATGACTTGCATATTTTAAGCATGTATACAGTAACTAACATAATGTTATGTACAAATGTTAGAATATTCAAACAATTTCAAGAAGCAATAAATCCAAACATCACTCAAAGAGAAATTAAGGCTATGGATGGTTTCAAACATATGAGTATTGATTAATAATAAACCAATCATAACATTGATAGTATATGTTTTTACACTTGCTTGCGACTATATTCAAATTCTTCTCGTCTTGTCATACATTTAGGTTCATGATAAGAGCAATATAGTTCAAAGTCAATTTTTGCATGACTTAGCATGGTGTCCAAGGAGAAAGGTTCTTAGTTGGCGTATTTATTTTGTTAACGATTTAAAGTTTCATACATAAAAAAGGGAGCATTGAAAAACAAACAATCAATGATGTGGTTTGTGTTAAGGGGTAATCATAGTGAGATGAAGAAACTTATTATTTTATTAAAGAGATTATGCAACTTCATTACATAGGAGAACCAACAAAACAATTAGTTCTATTTAACTGCCAATGGTTTGATTGTGAAATGAATCATTGTGTAGAAGTTCATAAGGAATATGATAATGGGGAGGTTCATCATCGTAAAGGGTATTTGAATTATGATCCTTTCATACTTGTAGCAAATGCAATTAAGGTATATTATATGCCTTATCCTTAAAATATTAAGAAAAAAAACATATAAGTGGGTTATCATTAAAACAAAAGCAAGAAGTATGGCTGATAATCAATATATATTGGAGGTTGCATATCAAGATTGCCTTTTGAATACTAAATTTGTGTCAAATGATGCACTACTTGGTCAACTAAGAGATGATGAAGGTAGATATGAAGAAGTAGTACACAATGAAGATGAAAGTGATTTTGATTGTAAATATATATCTAATGATGCTAACAATAATATCGACGATGATAATAAATTTTATGATGAATATGATGATCTAGACATGTTTTAAAATACATTTGGTTAACTCTTCATATTAATCCACATACAAAATATATCCTCAAAATTTGGTTAACTTTTCATATTATATATTATATAGAGAATTATGAAAAAGTACTGATTAAATTTAAGTGAATGTATGTATTATGAATATAACATTATATATAGGCTACAATTTTTTTCAGGTAAGTTATTAAGAACTTATCAGTACACTAATGACATGTGAGTGTTATTTTACCTATATTATATAACAAACAAAGTGACGTAATTTTCAATTGTATAATTAATCATATGTATTAAGATTTAAAAAAAATCGAGTTAACATATTTTTATTTCATATTTAATGTGTTTTAATTTTTTGATAGGATAAATTTTATAAATAAAAATCAGATAAAATTTCCAAAAAGCAAAAACAAACAGAAAATAAAACTTTAAAAATTAATAAATTTTATACTTCACATAACATGTATTTAAAAGCTCTATCAGTGTCCTGATAGCCTAATCAATTTCTAATTAAGTGAAGAATATCTCAACTCAACTAAAGGAATTGTATTATCCCAGCCACGTGCCGCGCGCGGGAAAATCTCACTGTACAAACACCCAACAAACAGGCGGGAACTCGTTAACCTTTCACTCCACACTCTCCCACGCTTCCAACCTTCTCTCTTCCGATTACAATGAGCAACAACGCCTCCCGAAAGCGCGCGGCGGCGGCGCCGAAACCTCCGCCGGCGAAGCAAGCCTTATTGACTCAGGAAGAGGACGTGGACGAAGACGTGTTTATGGAGCAAACCCTCATTTCTGAAGACGAGGAGTCCATGATTCTCCGCGACATCGAGCAGCGCCAGGCCCTCGCTGCTCGCCTATCCAAGTGGGCGCGTCCTCCACTATCGGCCGATTACGTCAAACAAGTCGGTGAGTATTTTCAATTGATTTTTTTTTTCGTTTCTTATTTGGTGTTAGGGTTTTGTTTTCTCCCGTCATTAGTGGAATTTTATTGATTTGTGCTCTGAGTGTCTGTTTTTTGCTTTTAGTTTTTCAGCAGCTGGAGATTGATTACGTCATCGGGGAGAGTCACAGGGAGTTGCTGCCGAACTTGTCTGGACCTGCTGCCATTATCAGAATCTTTGGAGTTACGAAGGAAGGTCTGCTCGTGTTTCTGCTATATTCATGCTACACAATTTGGTTTCTTAGACAATTGGAGATAAATGTTGCTGGTTTGTTTGTTTATAGTGTTGTGCGATCTCGTAGGGAAGAAAGAAAATCTGAATGACCCACTCAACGAACCGTTGCTAGTTTTAGAAGTTTGAAACAATAAAGAGAACGATAGTAGTCGATGATGTGTTTGAGCGTTTCTGCTGGTTTTCTATTATTAAGTCAAGTGTGTTTTACATTAGGAGTGTTTGGAGTTTCGTTTGGTTCAGTTTTTGGGGGAAAACTTGTAGGCACAGAACCAGTAAGTTCTTAGAGGAGAAATTGATTAAACCAAATCAATCTCAATTGTTTTGGTTCAGTTCTGCCATGTCAGTTTTTGATCAACCACTTTTTCTTTAATAAACACTAAGTTGACTTCACTTGTTTTTACACGATCCACTCATCAAGTAATTGCCCCTAAGGCTTATTATTAAAAGCATAATCAATCGATATAAATAAAAAATTAATGTAAGAACTTTCATGACAAGTAGAAATCTAATCTATGAATATGTTAATTTTGGGCAATATATGCATAGATAGCAAACTACACAATTTCATTCTGGTTCTGAAGCGGAAAACTGAAACAAACTGTATGTATGCTTAAGAAACCGAACTTAGTTGGGTTTGTTAGGTCTTTTGGTTGCCAAATTAAGATTTATCAACCTAGTGCACAGATAGTTTGTTTGATTCCAGATATGAAGTGATGAATGTTTCAGAAAAGGGCAAATTGATGCTTTTGAC
>Ga0123342_1007466_pt1 | contig 14412 bp, 16 predicted proteins | sample Turbeawhitnodule_FD_89960 | JGI IMG/M metagenome (GOLD analysis project Ga0123342, IMG submission 89960) | Root nodule microbial communities of legume samples collected from Mexico - Turtle bean Mexico white nodule | ecosystem: Host-associated > Plants > Roots > Nodule | place: Mexico: Nepantla...
CACTTGTCACTCCCAGAATGAGTTTCAGCTTGCTATTTTTAGTTAAAATTTGAATTTTTTTCTTTTTGAATTTTTTTTAAAACTTACCCTGGAAGTGCCTTCTATTTGTTATATTTATAGATGGGAAGGATATGCAAGAGTTTGGATTGAAGTTTCTCCCAAATAATGTGACAATCTATTTCTGCGTGTTTAGTTCTCTCGTGAAAGTTTGGAGTGAAGGCAATGCACCTTACAAATTGGTTGTCACAATAAACAACTGCATGTGTCTTAATTTTTATTTTGAACTCATTGATCAAGTAAGTTAGCCATTGAATCTCCCAAGTAAGAGTAGTGAAAGCATGATATTTAGTTTCGGAAGACGATTGTGAAACAGTGGATTGCTTCTTGGATTTCCAGCTGACTAAAAAGATGAATCAAGAAACACACAAAATCCAGTTGTAGATCTTCTAGTTGAGGGGCAAGTTGCCCACTCCGAATCACAAAAACCCTTTAGTTGTAAGTTGGAGTGGCTAGGAAAGAACAAACCTTGTTCAGGTGCTCCTTTAATGTATCTCAATACACGGTGAGTAGCAATGTGATGTTCCAATGTGGGTGCATGCATGAACTGACTAAAAAACTGCATGACATAGCTTATGTCTGGTCTTTTATTAGTAAGGTATATTAGTCTTTCAATAAGTCTTTGATAGGAAGTAATATCTTCTAAAGGATTACCTTCATTAAAAATATTCTTCATACCTTTAATAATTAGTGTGGAACATGGTTTGACTACAAGAAGACCTGCATCAGATATCACATCAAGAGCATATTTGTGTTGTGAAACATGTATATCGTCCTTGGTTCTAGCAATTTCCAATCCGAGGAAAAGTTTCAAGTTCCCTAAGGCTTTGACTTTGAAGGTTTTATCCAACAGTTGTGTCACTTTCGTTATTTCAAAGATTGAGTTTCTTGAAAGGATTATATAATCCACATATATTAATAATGTAGTAAAATTATTTTTCAGTTTTCTTTATAAATAATGAGTGATTAAAAACAAATTGTAAAAAACCAATGCTGTTGTAAAAAGAAGAAAGTTTGGCAAATCATTGTCTACTTTCTTGTTTGAGATTCTATAAGGATTTTGTAAGTATGCAAACCTTCCCAACTTTAACTTTGATTTCTAGTGGTGGTAGCATATAAACTTCATCGCTTAGTTCTTCATGAAGGAAAGTGTTCTTAACATCCATTTCTCTAAATACCATTTTTTTTGTGGCTGAAATAGCTAATAACTTTCTATGTCTCCTTTGACATTATATTTTATCTTATAAACCTACTTACACCCAATGGATTTTTCTCCATGAGGTATTTCAGTTAACTTTCATGTTTTTGTTTTGTTCTAAAGCTTATATTTCTTTTATGATGACATCACATCATTCTAGCTTTGTGATAACTTCATTGAAACTTTAAGGTTCCTAATTAAACGATATAGTCTTCGTATATTTCGATATAGTCATGGTATATTTATGATGTTTAGATAATTAAGATATTTAAATAAGGATAGACTCTTTCCCTTCATTGCACCTTCAACCTCACCAAATTCTCTCATCTTCTCTCAACTTCGGTGCCTCATCTTCACTCCATTTCTGCTGCCACTCCAATCATTCCATCAACCACACACTTGTAATGCATCACACACCTTATTAAGAATAGTTCCTCTTTTGTAAAACTCGTTTATACAAATTGACTTATCTCGAAAACACCAAAATTATTTTTTAATTGAACATACGTTCAAATGTTTAAAAAATCTATAAAGATCTAGATAGAAAAAGTGTATTCAACTTAAAAACACATTAACATCGATTTTTTTTATCAAAATATTGTTTGACCTTAGTTGATTCTTTCGTGTTTTTTCACTGTATAAATAACATTTAAAACACCTTGAATTCTTTAATTTAAATTATAAAGGTAATTTTTGATGTAATTAGCTTGAAATGGTGGTATGTGAGTTCACACTCTTCGTGGACTAAACTCATTTTAGTCCCTAAGTTATATGAATCAGATGAAAATAATCTACATAAAAAATGTCATAAATTTAAAGTTTACACTAACGCTACCTATTAATTATATTGGTAATTATATACTTAAATCAAAGTACCTAACTCTAATTGTAGGATACAAAGTCACAATATCTCTATTTGAGAAGTGTCAACCGACACATGGATTAAAGAGATTTTTTATACAAAGAATAATTAAACATAGCAAATAAAAATAGTTTTTATTTTTCTCATAAAGACTTTGGTTAGTTAGTTATTTTTAAAATTTAGGCTTCTGCGTTATTAATATCCTTTCGTTTAGATAAAAAAAATAAATTATTTCAACTTCCCAGGTTTCCTATAAGCTTTTAAGAGAGATTCCGAATTAATCTTGGCTTTAAAACTTTTTCAAGTTTTTATATTCAGAGAATATGTCAAAACATAATAATCTTTAAAACCTTTTCAGTAATCATGCTTGAAAAATACATTTGTTCATAGAAACATGGTATTAAATAGTGTAAGATTCACAATAAGACATAGTTTCAAATGTTTGTGATATGAATCCTAACAATAATCATATTTTCTTGTGTATTGTAGTTGTACCGTGTGAATCATATGAATTATAAAACGATTTCGTATCACGACTTGGGTTTTTTTTCTGGATTTAGGTGTGAACCGGGTCTGGTCACTTGAATTAACCCTAATTTTAATCTTTTTACCCACAAACTTGCACCATAGACGAATGTCCTTCTCCTCTCCAACAACAACGAAGCTTGAACTTGAGGTGGATGACCAGAATGTGCGAATGACGACGAAGGCAGCAACGACGAAATAATATTAGAATGGAAGCACACGTTGGAGCAACATGAGGCACGGGACACTTCAGTTCACAAGTAAAAATAGCGGGAGGTGCAGAAGTTACTCGAAGCGTTGTAGTCGTCGGAGACACCAGAGTTGTCAAAGACACCAGAGTTGTCGGAGACAAAAAAGAACTCTTTTTGTTGCAAAAGAAGAACAAGCAGCGGAGAATTTTTTGTTGCTATCTTCATTTATAAAAATGAGTAAATCAAATTATTATTTTTCATTTAACAAAGGAGTTGGGCCATATAACCCAACCCAATCCAACCATTATGATATTAATCTAATTTGGTCAATGATACAACTAAGGGTGATCATGGATTTGATTTTTAAAAATCTAAATCCATATGTTGGCTTTTTCTTCCGCAACCCTACGTTTTTCTTCCTGCACCCCCACAATTTTAAATATCCCAAAACCAACCTTGACCTATTATTTGAAAAGGGGCACCGTGCTGAACTTTATTTTCCACTGTTCATCTTCACCATTGAATATCAACTATTGGTGGAGGGTATATGTAGTTGTTCAAAGCAAGGTGGAAGAGTAGGCTACGTTGCGAAAGTGTTTCTTGGGTTATAGAGGTAAGAATTAAGTATTTTTTAGGAGCATTGGTGGTTATGAAGATTTTGTGGTTACCGAAAATCGGGATCCAGTAATGTGCTACAGATTCATCAATCCGTAATTGATTAAATTTTGTTTTCTGGATGAGGGGGTGTTCCGGAAGCTAAGTTTTCATAAATTATTGATTTCTAGATTGTTGAATCTGGAAGCCTAATTTTTGTTACGGATTGATGGATCCAAAATGCTTTTTTTGTATTATGGATTTATGAATCCGGAATGCGTAATTTGAATTACAGATTTCGTGATCTAGAATGCATATTTTGAGGTATGGATTTCTAGATCCAGAATGATTTTTTTGAATTATGGATTGCTGGATCCGAAATGAATTGTTTGACTTATGGATTCATGGATCCAGAATGCAATGATTTAGTTTTATTTTTTTTTATTTGTAGAAGCATGGACAATAGTGAAAAATTTGAACAAGAACTATATGATGGGGTTGATGTGTGAGACGGTCTACATGATGATGATATTGAGAAGTCATTATGTAACAAAGCAATAGACAATATATCGAAGGGATATGAATGTACAAATGCATTTACTACAAATGAGGTAAAGTTAAGTTTGTAAAGTATGTTTAGGTTGTTTGTTAATTGGTAAATTTGTTATGATAACTTTTGTAGGTATTTCGTACTCGAGATGAGCTCTTGATGTGGGTTAGAAAAGTTGCGTTTCACTTTGATTTTGTTATTGTGATATTGAGATTGGATACTTCAATTGGTCAACAAGGAAGGAAGACATTTGTATTATTAGGTTGTGAGACAGGAGGTAAATACAAACGATATAAGAAGAATTTACAGGTTACTGAGAGTAGAACTAGGAAATGTGGTTGTCCTTTCAGATTACGAGGGTATCTAGTAAAGAGTGGTGAAAGATGGATATAAAAATTAATTTGTGGGTCTCATAATCATGAGTTGGAAAATACATTGGTGGGTCATCCATATGCTAGTAGGTTCACATGTAGTGAGAATTCAATGCTTATGGACATGACAGACAATTCGGTGAAGCCCAAAAATATTTTGCTAACAATGAAAGAGAATAATGAGAAAAATGTTACCACAATAAAGCAAGTTTATAATGCATGATATTTGTACGAAAATCAGTACGAGGTGATAGAACTGAAATGCAACAATCGATGATGTTACTTGAGCGAGATATGTATGTCCATTGGTCTAAGTTTGAAGAAGGGACGAATGTTGTGCAAGATTTATTTTGGACACACCTTGATTTAGTGAAGCTATTGAATGCCTTTAACATTGTATTTATGATGGACAATACGTACAAAACTAATAGGTATAAGATGCTATTGTTTGAAGTTGTTGGTGTTACCTCAACGGGATTGACCTTTAGTGCTACATTTATGTTACTCGCATCAGAACGTCATCATAACTTTGTATGGGCCCCTAAGAAGTTGAAAAGTTTGTTTTTTGGAGTTGATTCATACCCAAAGGTTGTGGTTAGTGATAGAGATATTGCTCTAATGAATGCAATAAATGTTGTGTTTCCCAAAGCTGCTAATTTGTTATATCGTTTTCACATTGATAAAAATGTTAAAGCAAAATGTAAAATGATTGTTCATCCAAAAGAGGCATGGGATCAAATGATGGAATCTTGGGAAGTTATTGTTGATTGTGAAAATGTAGAGTCCTATGAACATCGTGTGGAGGCATTTAATGTTGTTTGTTCACCATGGCCTATATTTACTGAATATGTGATTAGTACTTGATTAAATCCACATAAAGAAAAGTTTGTTAAGGCTTGGACGGATAAGATCATGCACTTAGGCAACATGACAAGTAACAGGGTTGAGACTGCACATTGGAGTTTAAAGAGGATCCTTAAGACGCCAATGGGGGACTTTGTTTAAAGAGGATCCTTAAGACGCCAATGGGGGACTTACGCTTTTGTAGGGATTTCATGAATAAGATGACCATCTTGCAACATAATGCAATTAAATATTCATTTGAAAAGTGTTTGCATGTGATGAGTCATGTCTTTAATGTAACAAGATATAAGAAATTGGTTGACTTTGTTTCGAAATATGCCTTGCAATATATCGCAGAAGAGAATGATCGAGTTGAATATGTTGGTTTAGATAAATCTCGTTATGGGTGCACCACTAGATCTACTCATGGCTTTCCTTGTGCTTGTGAGTTGGCTTCCTTTGGTGTGGGTAGCATGCCATTGCAGTCAGTGCATTTCATTTGGACACGATTAAGCTTTTTAGATATTTCAAGTGGTGATACTTCAGCAGAGTTGTCCATCAAGAGAGGTTGTCATCATGAATCGGTTCAATGAGGTTGACATGGCTGGTAAGATTAATATCAAAGCCAAACTGCGTGAGATTGCCTATCCAGATAAGACATCTTTGTGTCCACCAAAGGAGAAAGTCAAAACAAAAGGTGCACAAAAAGGGCGTCAGAGTAAATTTGGTAGATGAACGAAGCGAATTCCTTCTTACTTTAAACATGATAGCTCATCTACTTTGAAATGTATAAAGGGATTTATTTTAGAGACTCCTCCGACCAAATCAATACCAATGCTAGAACAATTTCCTGTGAGAATTCATCCTTACATTGTTTATGTTAAGGCTGACGGTCATTGTGGCTATCGTGCGGTTGGTGCATTATTGGGTATGGGAGAGGAGTCTTGGGCTATTGTACGCATGAACTTGCATAAAGAACTTTGTCAATGGTGTCAAAAATATATTGATTTGTTTGGCGGGGATGAACGATATGAATATTTGAAAAATTCACTTCTAGTTGACCACATGGTAATTCTATTCATTCTTAATGATGTCATTAATTGTAAAATGGTGTATGAGTTGGATTAACTCATTACATTTTCTTCTATTTGCAGATAAGTACAAATAAGTGGATGACAATTCCGAATATGGGATATGTTATTGCGAATCGATATAATGTGATTGTTGTGTGTTTATCTCTTAAATAATCATTGACTATTTTCCCATTAAGATCTCAACCTCCAAGAGATTTTAATCATCAATGCATCATCTGTATTGGACATGTTCATGTAAATCATTTTGTTTAGGTTTGTTGAACTTCATAACCTGTCAACAGTGTCCTATCCAGTGGACCTTCGGGATAACCTTCACCTTCTACTTCAGGTGCACCTTCATCGCCCACCTCCATTTGGGGTTCAGCTTCTTCAGGTTCAACATGTTTTGCATCTTCATGTTCAACATGTTTTTCATCTTCATTAACATGTCTTCTTCTTCTTCTAACAGAGGTTGTGGGACGTAGACGATCACCTTGTGACCTCCTCTCCTAGTCTTCACCATTTTTGTTCAATTACACCATTCAAGTTAAATCAAATTACAAACTAATGAATGAGTGCATACTAACCCAACCCCACAACTCCTCTAGTTCGACCCAATACAATTCTGGTTTACTAATTTGAGCCAACACAAACACGAAACAACAAATTATTATTATGGAAACATCAATCCAGAACAATCCTAGAACCAAAAATCCATAAACATTCCCAGAACCACAAATATGGGATTTTACCGGAAGCATAAATCTGGGATTTTGCTGAATTTCATAAGCCGAAATTCATTCGTATTCTATAATTCAAAATTCTACCGGATTCTATAATCTGGAATGTGAAAAAGCACTTACGAAAATAAAAATCCATAAAAAAAAACGGATGTACAGGTAAAAAAAAAAAAGAAAAATTACTTACCTTTGTCAAGAACAATTACCAAGAGATGTATGAGATTGAAAGAAGAATGCAGTTTTGCAATTTTGGAGGTGCTGCTGTTGTGCAAGAAGAAGACTAACACAACTGCGAAAAAAAAACTGGTATGCGCTTTCTAGAGTTTTGTTTAGGTTAGGGTATTTTTGAAATTTTAAACATTAATAAGGACAATTTAGTCTTTGCATAAGAGTTTTGGGTAGAAATAAAACGTGAGAGTGCAGGAAGAACTGCCCCATATGTTTTGTAAAAGTAATTTGGATTTTTAATCCAAATTCATATTTTATAAATCTACATTATATTAAAAGAATATTAGTATAATGTAATTTAGAATTTTTTTTTTATTGTTTTATGTGTTAAAGGTTAATTATTTTTGTTAATGCTAAGTTTATGTTTTTAATTATACATTAATTTTAATATTTTATTATACATTAACATTTTTATGTCTATGCATTTATTATTTATTTGATATATATATTTAAATAAGTAAGTTTGATTTTAGGAGAGATTTTTTATCCTAATTTCACTTTCTATTATATCTATTCAGATAAAATATAAATTAAATAATTTTAGTACGTTTAATTTTTAAAAAAAAAATTGTATGACGCACATCTTAATTTTGATAAAAAAATATGCTCAATAAAAATTACTCCACTTTTTTTATTAAGATAAATCATTCTCTCTTTTTTTATAAAAATCATTTAATTTTAAATTTTTAAAATAAATTGTATTAAAGGGATTTTTTTTCACTTATTTGATGCCAATTCGGTAGGAAAATTTCATTCTTTAGAATTCTAAAATGAATATTTTCCATTTTCCCTATATTATAAGAAACTAAAATTTAATATTTTTATTTCATGTACTTCTTTTCTTCTTAAATTCAATTTTAATCTCATCATTTTGCTTTACACGTCCTCGACAAATTAAACTAAAATAATCTAACTAATAATCATCAATGGGTGTGTTACAAGATATCTTTTAACAATTTCTTAGGAAAACTAAAATCTAAAATCACAGTCAAGAATAGCGATATTTGTCCAATGAACAAATATAAAAAATTAGGGAGCGTTTAAACAAAAGTTATTTAAGGTTATTGAACTGAATTCTACCTTTCTCTCTATATTTTTTAATGTTTGATCAAGTTATCTGCAAAATGCTTCCTTGATCAGTCTGTTGTTTCCAGGCTTTACATTGATTTTTTGGCTAGGAAGTTCCTAATTGGAACCCGGGGGGCAACAAGAAAATGGAGAACTCGCAAGAATGGTTCACAGAAAAAGCACGACTACCCAACCCCGAAATGAAAATAAGAACGAATAATTCAAGGTTGTAAGTCAACTTTTAAAGCCATACACCAACTAATAATGCAGAATTCGATTAATGTACAAGCACTCAATAACTTCTAAGCAGATATTCAGGAAAGAATAGAAAATTATGTCCATATATTCTTACATTTCCTTCCTAACAAGGCACAGTTTTCATCTCCTTTCAAGAGCTCAAGTACCAAAGTCTCGGTGCTTTAATTCTTATCAGTGTTGTTCTCCAACTCCCTTCTTAACTGAAGAGAAAAATCATCACTAACATCATCGTCATCCCAATCATCCTCCCACTGTTGAGTCACATCTTTACCTTCCTCCTTGTCATCCCACTCTGGAAGTAGTAAAACAATAAAGTGCAATGCAAAGAAGAAACATTAGAATGACACCAAAATCCCAAACAAATGTTGAATTAGCATTCTCTATACCCAAATAACTTCCAAATACCATCGATAGAAACAATAAGAAAAATGTTTATTACAAATGAGAAAGGGATCAAACACATGATAAGCTAACTAATGACAGAATAATGCCTCGTTGGGATGGACTAAAGTAATGTTTGGAAGGTATACTCTAATACCATGGGTTATAATTCAGTACATTTTATATATAAAACAGAACATAAAATGGGTGGCTTCTAGGATACAGCCCCTGAAACTTTCAGTAAACATAAAGTCCTTTCATCTAGTCCATCTTTCTCATCCATTGCTTATGTTAATACAAATCTGAGCAATATTACTTCCAACATGGAAAGGAATTTTTAGTCCAAAGGTTTAATAGCCAGCCCAAGTGATCAGTCTACAAAATTTAAGTAAACTTCCGCTCAGAAACACACATCATGCTATCTATACATCTATAGATAAGAATAAATGAGCATCAACCAATCTTAAGTGTATTTTGTGTGAAGTCTTACAGATGAATATTTAAATGATAGAAAGATTCAGCCCAGTGGCTACTTGAATAAACCCATATTTGCTATACACGAGGAAAACTACCTGAATAGCAAGGAAAGTAAATGAAATACTACTATCAGAGAATGGGAAAAGACAAAGGGAGCTTTGTTCTCTGAAGGTAAGGCATGCAGTTTCGAGATGTGGTTTGTAGGTGGTGTAGCTTTGCGGCAGAAATGAAACAGCTTTGTGACACGGTGTGAGGATGGTGACTCTAATTGCTGGTAAGATGAAATGTGGTTTGTTGGGTGAGGACATTCTGATGGGTTTGAATGGACAAAAGAAAATTGAAGCGGGGGCAAACTAACAGATTTCATAAGAGTTTTGGTTGAGGTTTCCTACATGGACTCTTAATAAGCTCCAACTACTTTAGAGGTATCTTATAATTTAGACTACCTTGGACTTGGAATACTTATAGTTCTGCTAGGCTTAAAGAAATCAAAACGGTCATTAATTCAGGCTTGTAATTGACGTGCATCATGATCCTTCAATTAGTTATTCCACTGAGCTCCACCCAATAAAGATGGGTTAATCCTACCTCATGTGAATTTCTAGGTTTAGACACTTAAATAAGGGTATTCTCTTTGAATCTGTCTGTGGATATGTCCAGATAGACTTGCTTTGAGTAAAGCAAGTTTAGGTAGGTGAAGGATCATTGGGTCTACTTTGTGAATCGGTATAAAACCATTGGATTCAAAGAAATGTGCCAGAATCGCGTGGAATACCAAGGACATGGCAACGCACAAGCTTCACTAGCAAATTTCTTTTTCTTCGATTAATGGAACAATGCAATTTACAATAAGGAAGGATTACTCCCAACAGCAAAACAGTAAACAATAAATACAGAGCGACATACTATTAACTATTAGGAACTACATAAAAATGTATTAGGTCCACTACGTTTATTATCTCAACTCAAATGTCTAAGGATCAGAAAAAAATAACCAATAAATTAAATTTCTATAAAAAGAATCAGCTAGATGTGGTTTTTGATAATTCGGTATTTATTAAACATATACTTTGTGTTATTCCGTTGACTGTTTCCAATCTTACACAAAAACATGTAGTTTGAGTTCATTTTAACAGTAAAAAGAACATACGTAGCAGATAAACACAGAAGAAAAAGGACACGGCAATTAAAGTGATAATCGGACTATAACAACCTTTCCAATAAAAAATTTGGTTTGCAAGAGGCCAAGGAACTAGAAAAATAAGTTGAGATCGATTTGAAAGATGAAAACATGCTAAAAACATTGGGGCGAATAAACAAAAAATTGAAATTGAAACAGAGGCAAAGAGAACTGCGTTGGGAATCGACAGAAAGGACGAGATTACTATGATTTACCTTCATCGATTTCAAACTCTTCAAATTCATCATCGTCTTCGAAGAGATCGATCTTGACGTCGTCGGTGGCAGCTTTTGGTTCGGTCGCCATGGATAAACCTGAATCCGCAGTTATTTCGAAACCCTAAGTGCGTATATTTGATCAAGGAAGAGCGCTCGCTAATAACAAGAGCTCTGAAATAAAAATAAAAAATTTAAATAAATATATATAAATAAAATATCAAATATTTAACTTAAAAATTTAAGTTATATTATTTAAATTATAGATATAAAATCATGATTTACATATAAACCAATACAAATATTCCTATATTTATTTATAAAAAAATATAATTATTATTTCATAAAATGGAATTTTTTTAATTAGAAAAAATATTCAATTAAATTTAAATCATAATTTTTTACTTAGTGTAACCTATATTTTATGAATTTTTCAATATGGATGAGTATAGTCTAGTAAAGTTTTCTTTAGATTTTTAATATGGTACCCATTTTATTATTTAAAAGTTATTAAAATCTGAAAAATGCAAAAAATTATAAAAAGTATTATTTAGAGTTTTATTGAAAATAATATGACTAGTTTGGATTCGTATGTATTTCTGATTAATTGACTAGTTACACCGTTTCAATCTCCAACGACTTTTAATTGACTTTGTTCAATGATTTAATCATGTACTTTTTTCACAAATTATTTTTGACTCAATTAAGAATTATTTCACAAGTTATCCCTACCTTAAAATGACATTCAATCTATTTAACCCATCTTCTTCTAGCATGTGGAGTTGGACCTTGAGATAGATATTTAAGATCATTTGACAATGTCCTTGAAATGTACTTGAAATGTCAGGGTTATTAATCTACAAAAAAAATAAGGATTGAATCTGTGAACATTTGTTACAAAATTTAATCAAACAATTATAAAAAATATTCTACTTATTCATGAAATCTTTATTAACACTCCTTTTTATCTTTGTATTTGAAATTCTTCTCCCTCTAGACCTCCTTCACAAATGACCTTTAAATTCCCTAAGAAAATAATCATAACCAACATGTTACTGATAATTCCATTAAGGACACATTTTGAATATAATTAAATTTATAGTTGTGTTAAGACTCACTCAATGAAAGGGGTAACTTCAGGACAATTCAATAACACATATCGATGTGCTTGAGTTCTTTGCATGGTTGACATCTCAAAAGTTGAAGAGACACTTACTACACTACCAATTGGTTGGAAAATGGTACTCAATTGTGGCATATCTGTATTACATGAATCATCCACACGTGAAGGTCTATTACTTATTGTCTCGACCTCCATATATTCAAAGCTAAATGTCATAACCTCTTCAGCTAGGTATCCTTCAACAATGGAACCTTCATGTTGTGCCTTATTTTGAACATATGATTTTAAATGTCCCAAATACCTAAAATAATTTTGCAATTAGGATAATCAAACATGAAGCTTAATAAACTTCAAAATCTATGTGCGTCAGAAATATTTACCTTTCTATGGAATACATCCAACTATAATGAACTGGGCCTCCAAGTTTGGCCTCACCAACTAAGTGACAAGTTAAGTGCACCATAATTGTAGGTAGGAGGGGACAACATTTCCATGTGGCAAAGAGTTTCAATGATGCGGGACTGAAGTTTATCAAGATCGGTTTGACTTAAACTTTTGCCATATAATTGTTGAAAAATGAACATAGTTCTACTACCATTGTCGTGACATTGTTTGGTAAAACATTACGCATGGTAATGGGTAGTAAATGTTCTATAAGAATATGACAATCATGACTTTTGAGGCCAAAATTTTTTCCATCTTTCAAATCAATACACCTTGAAATATTACTTGAGTATCCATATGACATTTTGACATCTTTCACTGTTTGTAAAAACATTTTTTTCTTTGGTTTTGACAATGAAAACAAACTTGGCCAAAATTTTCCTCTTTCATCTGGCCAAAGTTCCTTCCTTATACCAATTTCTCTAAGAACCTTTCGAACTTTTAAATTATTTTTTAATTTCTTAGGGTCATTAAGTAACATATACAAAATATTGTCACAAACATTTTTCTCAATATGCATGACATCTAGACAATGGCGTAACAAGTTCGTCTCCCAATAAGGAAGGTCAAAAAATATACTTCTCTTTTTCCATTGTTCTGCTCCAACAACTTCAACAACATTCTTTCCCTGAGCCCTTTTATTGTATCCATAGGTTCTAATTGTTTTCCAAATGCAACATTGACACCCTCAACTTGTATAAATATGTTTGACCCTAACAAATGTTCGGGTGCTTCCCTTAGTTCAATTATTCCGTAAAAAAGAGAACCACTTAGTTTGAATCTATGTTCTTTATGTAAAATTTGACGGTATTCCATAAAGATGTATTTGCCCATGTACAACAAAGAAGACTCGGTATTAAAGTTAGAAGTTGGGAAAGCAAGACCAGTGTGCGTGTTCCATCTAGATAAATTGCCTAGGCTAGGGAAGTCACTAATTATTCACAACAAAGTCGCTCTCAATGTAAACATTTCTTTTTTCGAATAATCAAATGTTTGCACTCCATCAAACCAGAGCTCCTTTAATTCTTTTATGAGTGGTTGTAAATATACATCAATGTCGTTTCCTGTCATTTGTTTTCCAGGAATTATCATGGATAGGATGAAAGAGGTTTGCTTCATACACTCCCAAGGAGGACGATTGTATGGGATAATGACTGTTGGTCATATACTATAACTTGTACTCATTGTTCCAAAAGGGTTGAAGTCATCACTAGCTAAGCCCAGTCGTACATTTCGAGGATCATTTGCAAATTGTGGATGTAATAGATCAAATGCTTTACAAGCCTCAGAATCTCTAGGATGCCTCATCAACCCATCCTGGTTATCCTCTGATGCATGTCATGTCATAGATTCAGTTGTCTTAGAACTCAAACAATTGTTACAATCTTGACTTTAATGGAAAGTAACGCAATATTTTTGCATATCATTTCTTATCTTTATCTTTCCACTTAAAGGTTTTGCACTGTTTTTACATTCTTCTAAGCTTTCATTCTCTTCACCTCAATATAACATGCAATCTTTTGGACAAGCTGGTATTTTTGACATAATTAAGACCAAGTTTGTTCACTACAAGAAAAGCGCGAATTATATACGGAATATTACATACGGATTATCAAAATCCGTATGTAAAATCAACATTACATATGGATTATATCCATATGTAACTTTTGGAACCAAAATATAAAAATTGCAATGGGACTCGAAGCTAAGTTCCTTCAAATAATTCAAAGAAAATTTAACCACTACACCAAGCAAATGCTTTAGTATTATTATGATTTTTATTATACTTATTATTATTAACAATAATAATATTAATAATATGAATATAATACTAATAATATGAATATAATACTAATAATATGAATATAATATTATTAATAATATTTATAATAGTATTAATAATAATATTTATAATAGTATTAATAATAATATTTATAATAGTATTAATAATAATATTTATAATAATATTAATAATAATATTTATAATAATATTTATAATAATATTAATAATAATATTTATAATAATATTAATAA